>Ga0265293_10003353_pt1 | contig 29863 bp, 31 predicted proteins | sample Munlanlewell138R_FD_192505 | JGI IMG/M metagenome (GOLD analysis project Ga0265293, IMG submission 192505) | Leachate microbial communities from a municipal landfill in Southern Ontario, Canada - Leachate well 138R | ecosystem: Engineered > Solid waste > Landfill > Unclassified | place: Canada... | reverse complement strand
TAGCTTTGTCGCAGGAAGCGGCACCGATACCAATCATAATCCAAAGCAGGGATATAAACAGGGATGTTTTCATAGGGCTAACTATTTTTTATATTTTTAAGTATTTTATTTTATGAGGCAAAAATACAATTTTTTTCATTAAAAACACACCTTAGTAGGATATTATTCTTTTCTATTTAATAAAAGTTTATAGTGAAAAAACCCTAAGTGTTGAAACGGCAATGTAAACAATTTATAATTAAGTCTTTTCTTCTACTTCCGACAGTATGACCGTGTAGTTTTTCCCATATTTCTTCGCACATTTCGGACAGGTGGTATACCACATATACATCTTTTTAATGTTAAATCCTTTTGTTTTAGTATACGTTTCATAATTGCTACACCATTTTCCTGTATCTTTAAAATCACCTTCGTACACTTTACTATAAAAAGAACCGTTGAAACGTTTAAGTGATGGATCGTTGATTTCTTTGTTTAACGAAACATAAATATCCATATTCCATTTGCTGGTATGATCGGAAAGACAAACGGCTTCGCTGAAATCGGCTCCGTTGGCTTTTAATTTTTTATCCAATCTCCTTACTACTTTTCCGAAATTTAAAGGCATAAAGAAAAAAGTTCGTACGCTATCTTTGATAAAAAGTTTATTGTTCCACTCGAATAATTTATCGTCCCAAAGAGTGGGGTCGAAAGGAGGACAACATTCAAATTGTTTTTCAGATTTCATATGTTTAATATTTTAAGTTAATAAAAAGTTTTAATATCTTTCTCTTTGTTGTCGGGCTTGTTCAATTTTCTCAAAAGCTGCTTTATAATTATCAGATTTTTCCATATTCAATTTGTCGGCATATTTATCCAGAAACTCTTTAGCATTTTCGTAATGTATGAATTCCTTCAACAAAATCTTTTTCCCGTTTTCATTTTCAAGATATATATCGAAAGATTTAGTCGTATAGGTACGGCTGATGCTTGCCATATTCATGGTTTGTGATTCGTTGAGAAACTTGAGAACAATTTTGTTGTAATCGTTAAGTGTTTCCCATTTCCCAAATTTTAATAACAACAAATCCGTATAGGCTTTGATTTTTTCTTTATCATAATCAATCAGCACTCCTTTTATGGCAAGAAAAACAATAAATCCTACGATAATAGTAATAATAGCTAAAAGCTTATGATTCCCTGCAAGCAACCATACTATGCCTGCTATTAAGATTAGTCCCCCAATATTAGAAGAAAATCCTTTAAAACTAATTCCTTTTGATATTTTCTCTATCATAATTACCACAAAATTTAATACATTGAATTTATTCCCCAAGGATATTGTTTGCGAATAACGCTGTAATTCCCCGTGTAGTTATGGTTTAAGTTTATATCAAAACATAAAGGAGCTAACCCTTTTGCATAGGGTTCGATACATTGGATGTGATAGCTTTTCTTTTCTATGTTTTTAATCGCAATGTTAAGATCGTAAAGACAACAACAATGGCATGAAGCTTCTTTTTCAAACTCTTCAACCCTAAGGGTATCGTTTTGAAAAGATACCTCGCAAGAGAGCTTACCCGGACAACAATTAAATCCTGCATTGATATGCACTAAAGTCAAAGTTTTTGTAGTTTCATTGTATTGATATTCAACACACGAAATGCTGTCAGGGGTCTCATCGGCCGATTTCAAATTGTTTTTACATATTTCATTGCTGGATAAGCTTGCTTGCATGCGTTTCTCTTCACCTTCTTCTCCACAAGAATGAGCAATGATTGCTATAAAGATTAAGAATAGATATAAATACTGCTGTGTTTTCATATGGTTTAAATTTTATGGCTTGAATTTTATTTTATTACTTCCATTTTATGGGTTTTGATTTACGAGGCAAAAATACATTTTTTTTTGTTAGATACATTTTTTTATTGTTTTTTTCGTGCTCAGAAAATTACGAATTACGAGAAGAAAGTCTCAAGTTACAAGACGTTTTTATCGATCCGAAAAATCAAAGAGTAAGCGGGGGATTAGGATTTACCCGCTTACTCCAAGTTTTATGAATCTTTTTCATTTGATGCAGCTTTTTTTCTCCTGCCTGCTTTTTTTAACGATTGATCTAATATCCATTCTATTTGTCCGTTGATACTACGAAACTCATCGGCAGCCCATTTTTCGAGCTGTTTCATCATTTCTTCGTCTAAACGGAGAACAAACGGTTTTTTTTGTGCCATTGTACGTATTTGTTTAATAAATACTCCCAGTATTGATAACAGGACTAGCCGATTCATCGGCGCACAATACGACCAATAAATTGCTTACCATAGTAGCTTTTTTGTCTTCATCCAAATCAACCACATGGTTTTCTTCTAATTTGTTAAGGGCTAATTCGACCATAGAAACAGCTCCTTCCACAATTTTTTCTCTGGCTGCAATAATGGCTTCGGCCTGTTGACGGCGTAACATGGCACCCGCAATTTCTGAGGCATAAGCTAAGTAGTTAATACGGGCTTCTTTTACATGTATGCCGGCTATGCTTAAACGTTCCATAAGTTCTTCTTCCAAACGATCGTTGATTTCTTCGCCTCCTGAACGTAAGGTGATTTCTTCTACTTTATGGTCAATATGATCATAAGCATATAAACCTGCCACTTTGCGCAAGGCGGCATCGCTTTGTACTTGCACGAAATGCTCAAAACTTTTTAAACTGATAGCCTTAGTACCACTTGTGTTGGATGAGTCAATGTCGAAACAAGCCTTATAGGTATCTTCAATTTTCCAAACCAATACCAATCCTATCATGATGGGATTGCCGTTTTTATCGTTCACTTTTATGGGTTCAATATCCATATTTAAAGCGCGTAAGGAAAGTTTCTTTTTCCCATACAAAGGATTAATCCAGAAAAAACCGTTTTGTTTGATGGTGCCCGAATATACTCCGAAGAACGTTAATACTACCGACATATTAGGCTGAATTAATACAAAGCCTATGAGATGAAGTATCCAAGCGGTGGTTAATACGCAAAAACTAATAATAATACCTACACCGTTATTGTTGTTTCCAAACTGGATAACTAATATAAGCGTAAGTGCCACTAAAGCTACATTAATTAATAAATGTAAAAAACCATTTGAGCTTGATCTAAGCTCTTTTACAAATTCTTTTGTTTTCATTATTTCTTTTTATTTGTGATATTAAAATGATATTATTATGTATGCAAAAGTATATTATTATTTTTTATGTTTTGCCACTTTGAATAAAAAAATCTAAAATTTATTTTAAAGGGGGAGATGTATTTGCAATCAGATTTATCTACTTGTGAATTAAGTTTCTATAGGTATCATTTTTTTAGCACTTCTCAGGAAATCGGTATGCCTATGTATTTAAATTGTATGCCTATACATTTAAATTGTATAAGGATAGATTCAAACAGATTGTTTACAATCGGCATCAATTTTACTAAAATTTGTTGGAGAGTGTTTTATAATTCATGCAAACAATAAGAGATGCCTTTGGGATGAAAGAGTTCTTCCATTCGATTTTTTTGAGTGTGGCTAATAAATACTTGTCCGAAATGTTCATTGGCAACCATGGATGTAAGGTAAGCCACCCGCGTGTCGTCTAATTTATCAAAAACATCGTCTAAAAGGAGTAGGGGATTTACTTTTTTTATTATTTTTAAATATTCAAAATGAGCAAGTTTAAGTGCGATGAGCAAAGTTTTTTGTTGACCTTGTGAACAAAATTTTTTTACCGGATAGCCGTTCATAAAAAACAAATAATCGTCTTTATGTATACCTACAGATGTGTATTGCAAAGCCATATCTTTTTGTTTAGCATCGGCTAAAAGATCGGCAAAAGCCCCGGAATGGAGTTTGCTTTCATATTCTATACTGACATTTTCAGTTTGTGGGGATAAATCGCTGAAATATTTTTTGAATACAGGATAGAAGTTTTCGATAAATTTGCATCTCGTTTGATAAATGGATGTGCCGTAATCTAATAATTTATCATTCCAGATATCAATAGCATCTTGGTCGTAGCATCCCTTTTCACAAAATTGTTTCAGTAAGACATTGCGTTGCAGCAATACTTTATTATACTGAATCAGTGTATCAAGATAGATTTTATCGTATTGAGCAATCACACTGTCGAAGTATTTGCGGCGTGATTCACTGCTTCCGTTGATATAGTCGCTGTCGTAGGGAGAAATCATCACAGAGGGTAATATGCCAATGTGATCGGACAAACGCGTATATTCTTTTTGATTGAATTTAAATATTTTACGTGAATTACTTTTTTGAATGCACGACACTTTGGTTTCACCTTCAATATCGATGAATTCAAAACTACCGTGGATGGCAAAAAAATCTGCCTGATGATTGATGTTTAATTGGTCGGAATGGTTGAAATAGCTTTTGCACATCGACAAATAATAGATTGCATCCAATAGATTGGTTTTTCCTACACCGTTGAGTCCGACCAAGCAATTTATTCTTTCGGTAAATTGAAAGTGGGCATCGGTATAATTTTTGAAATTAAGTAAATGAATGCTTTTTAAATACATTTATTTCTTTTTGCCTCCGAAGATGCTGATATTGATATAACGTTTAGGATTGGCTTTGATATCGCTTACTAAAAGGTCTAAGCTATTAATCGTTTTTTGCAGGTTTTGATATAAGGTATCGTTGGTATTGAGTTGTCCCAAAGTTCCTTCACCGTTTTCGATTTTGGACAATATGTGTTCCGCTTGTTTGAGTCTGGCCGACAATTCGTTCAATGTAGCCGGTATGTCGGTTTCGGCTAAAGAGCCTGAGAATGTGTTTACATCCTTAATAATTCCATCAATTTCGGTTTTATTGGAAGAAAGTACTGCGATTAAATCTTGGATATCATTTATAATACTTTCTATTTTACCGGAATACATAATGGAATCCAATTTGCTAGTGGTGGAATGTAAATTTTCAACCGAGGCTTGAATGCTTCCATTTTGCATAAGATCCTTCAACGAAGTAATGATGGTGTCGATATTATGTTTCATGTTATCGAAGTTGGAAAGTAAGCCGGGTTGAATGTGTCCGATCAAGGTGTCGCCATCTGAAAAATAGGTTTGGGTTTTGCCTAATATACATTCCAATTGTAGAGAGCCTATCACTGCCGGAGGAACTATATTTATTTTTGAATCGACAGGAATTTTAATTTTTTTGCTGACGCTAAATGTAACCAATACTTTATCCAGTGAAGGTTCGATGAGTTGAATTTCATCTACAATACCAACGTTCACACCATTAATATAGACGGTGTTGGCGGGCATTAAGCCTTGAGCATTATCAAAAATTCCATAATAGGTGTTTTGTTTACTGAATATGTTTTTCCCTTTTAAGAAATTGATACCCCATACAATTAAAAATAAACTGACGATTGCTAAAACAGCAATTTTAATTTCTTGAGTTTTAAATATTTTCTTTGACACTATGTTTTTTCTTATTTGTTTAAATATTTTTTAGCTTCTTTGATAGAGATTTTCTCCCCGTTTCGAAAGGCGATCAGAAAAGCATCGGGAAACCCTTTGTTTTTAATGCTGTTAAGTAGTGAAACGGCAGATTCATAACTTGTTTCTTCACCGGCTGCATAGCAATAGTATTTGCCGTTTTGCCACATTCTCATAGTTTGCAGTCCTTTGAATATGGGATCGTTTAGATTTTTTTTGTCTGTCAGACAAGATATTTGTACGCTGAAAAAAACTTCTTTATCGCTGTTAATTTGGGATGAGTTAGGGTTTTTTTCTTGATTATCATTGCTTGTAAGGTTAACAACTGTATGGGATGATGCTATATTTTTTTCTTTTTCTTTTTTCCATTCACAAAAGGCTTTAAAAATAGATTGGGCAATTTCATTCTGTCCTATTTCGGAAGCTAAGTAAGATTCTTCTTTTAGATTACTGAGAAAACCGGCTTCAATCAGTACACTGGGCATGGTTGTACGCCATAATACAAGAAATCCGGCTTGTTTGACGCCTCTGTCGGGGAGTTTGAGATTTTCTCGAAAATGTTTTTGGACACAGGAAGCGAATTTTATGCTTTGGTTTAAGTAAGCATTTTGATATAATGAGAAAATGATATATGCATCGACAGAATTAGGGTCGAATCCTTCGTAATTATCTTTGTAATTGGTTTCTAATAAAATAGCAGCATTTTCTTTTTGAGCTACCGCTAAATTAGCGGTTGTATTGTTGGTGCTCATCACAAAAGTTTCCGTCCCATTGCTGGTATTGTTGGGAGCAGAATTGCAATGGATGGAAATAAATAAATCAGCATGGTTTTCGTTAGCAATTTGCGTACGTCGACGTAATTCCACAAAAACATCTTTATCGCGCGTATAAACTACCTTTATGTCTTTAAAGTTTTCTTCTATAAGCTTCCCAACTTTAAGGGCGAGTTTTAGGTTGATATCTTTTTCGCAAGTATTTGATTTTCCTATTGCGCCGGGATCATGACCGCCATGACCGGCATCAATAACCACCGTTTTGATGGAGCCGGCATAGGAGTTGCCCATTAAGCCTATAAAACATAACAATAAACTTAGCCATAATACCGTTAATCTGTGTACTAATTTTCTCATGGTGCCGTGTTTTTGTTATTTTTAATTTTCACCGTTATAATGTTTAAGTCTATAAGGGTTTTTTGTACTTTTGCAAACGAAATTTTGTGCAAAAGTATATAAAATTTCTTTATAAAAATCAATTTAAAAAAATTGTATAACAGTCTGTTAAAAAAATATTTACGCATTGTTTTCATCCTGCAATATTTCTTTTTTACAGGATTTTTATGTGTATCTATAGCTCAAGAGACTGATAGTGTCAGTCTTTCAACAAAGAAGACAAATTTATTGAAGGGAGTTAATCGGATTGTTGATTCACTTAATCTTGTTACTTCAGACGATAGTCTGCAAATACTCGATACAGTAGCCGTGGAGGATACGCTCTTACAAATATCTAAAGATGCCATTACATCACCTGTTGATTATTATGCGGAAGATTCCATACAGTTTGATATAAAAAATAAAAAATCGTATTTACATCATCTTGTCAAAGTAAACTATGAGGATATTCAATTGACGTCAAATTATATGGAAATTGATTTTGATAATAACGAATTGTTCGCCAAAGGAATTGCAGACAGTTCAGGTCAATTGGCAGGGAATCCGGTGTTTAAACAAAATCAAACGGAGTTTAAATCGCGCGAAATGCGCTATAATTTTAATTCAAAAAAAGGTTTGGTATCGCAAGTCATCACCCAAGAATCGGATGGCTTTTTACATGGTGAGATGGTGAAAAAAATGAACGACAGTGTGAATTTTGTTTACCGGGGTTCCTTTACTACGTGTAATTTATCGCATCCGCATTACGGGTTTACATTTAAAAAAGCTAAAGTCATTGCCAATGATAAAATAGTTACCGGACCTATTCAACTGCATATAGCGGATGTTCCTACTCCATTAGCAGCGCCTTTTTCGTTGATCCCTAATCAAAAAGGACATCGTAACGGCATTTTAATTCCCTCTTATGGCGAATCGGCCGAATTAGGATTTTATTTCAAAGGGATAGGCTTTTATGCGGCTTTTTACGATATGTTCGATATAGCCATTACCGGTGATATTTATACTCGTGGATCTTTTACCCTCAATGCCAAATCTAATTACATTAAACGTTATAAGTTCTCCGGTTATGTGGATGCTGCCTACAGCTTAACACGTTCGGGCGAACAAACAACGCCTTCCTATAGAATATCGAACGATTTTAAACTTACTTGGCGACATACTCAAGATCCCAAAGCACATCCTCGAAACCGCTTTTCGGCCGATGTTAATTTTTTGACTAGTTCGTTTAATCAAAGAAATATTGTTGATGTCGACCAATATGTAAATACAAATTTTACTTCTGCCATTAGTTTTTCTACTTCTTGGGCTTCTAATTTTTCATTGGGCGTAAATGCCGATTTATCACAAAATGTGCAAACAAAATTAATGCAACTTAATTTACCTAATATAAATTTTAATATCAGCCAGTTTTATCCATTACGACGTAGAGAAGTGGTTGGTAAATTGCGCTGGTATGAAAACATATCGATGTCGTATAATTTGATAATGACTAATCGCATGCATTTATACGATACCCTGCCTCTTGAAAAACAAATTCCTGCTAACATGAATTTTGGTATGTCGCATGCTATTCCAATTTCGAGTACTATTAAAGTGCTAAAATATTTGGATTGGAATAATACGATAAATTTGAATGAATATTGGCAGTTTAGAGGAGCCTATCAATCGTGGGGGCAAGATACCAATGGTAACGTAAAAATTCAGAAAGATACTGTTTACGGATTTTGGGCGATTCATGATTTTGGGTATACATCAACCTTACGTACTACTTTATATGGAATGTATTCCTTGAAAAAAGGAAAAGTAAAAGCCTTTCGACATGAAATGATACCGGCTTTGTCGTTTGCATATAGACCGAACATAAATAGGGATCATTTTGAGTCATATTATGATTCAATTATGCAAAAGGAAATAGTATATTCGCCAACCGAAGGCTTTTTATATGGCAGACCTCTGGATAAACAATCGGCTATTATGACGTTTAGCTTAAGCAATAAGCTCGAAATGAAAGTCTCAAATAAAAAAGATAGCCTTGGTAAAACGAAGAAAGTAACTTTAATAGAGAACGTAACCATTAGTTCTTCTTATAATTTTACCGCTGATGATTCTATTATTTTTCGCTGGCAACCTTTAGCCATCAACGGAAGGACTACTATTTTAAAAGCCTTGTACCTTAACTTCTCAGCAGGACTTGATCCTTATATTATAGGTTCTCAAGGCAGAAAGGTTGATACCTTCGAGATAAATGTGAATAAAAAATTATTTCGTTTATCGAATACATCGTGGTCTGTATCCTTAGACTATTCCCTCAATGATCAAACCTTTAAAAATAAGAAAAGCAATGAAGAAGAAAACAATACCTCCTTTTCATCTCTCGGTAAATGGAATATAAGCTTCAGATATTCCTTTAGCTATAATCTATCGGATAATATGAGGTATTATAATGTAAGCATTAGAGATACAAACAAATATAATAAAAGAATTACCAATACTTTGAATATAAATGGAAATATACACTTAACACAGAAATGGCGATTGGGCTTTACTACTGGATATGATTTTACCAATAAAATGATTTCGGTTTCTTCTTTCGATATTTACAGGGATTTACATTGTTGGGAGATGTCCTTTAAGTGGAGGCCCTTTGGTAGCTATAGAGGATTTGAATTTGCCATAAATGTTAAATCGGGGATGTTGAAAGATTTGAAATATAATGTAGATAAGGATTACAGAGATTATTAAACCAAATGAAATAAATATACTTATAAGACGTTTACATAATTATATCATAAATTATAAAAAATATCTATTCAAATTACTTGCAATTGATGAATAAAAATTCCATTTTTAATATAGGATTAACCGGGAAAAGTAGTTTGCAAAAGAACCTGTTAGAGATAGCTTTACATAATATTGGGGATTATTTGCTTCTGATGAAACGTGTTTTTGCAAAGCCCGAAAATGGTCCTTATTTCAGAAAACAAATCGTAAATGAAATGAATGGATTGGGCTTAGATTCATTGTTGATTGTCTCCGTTATTTCAGTGTTTATGGGTGCAGTTATCACCATTCAAACAAACTTGCAAGTTGAAAATCCTTTATTACCGAGCTGGACGATTGGATTTGTAGTACGTCAGTCTGTTGTGTTAGAGTTTGCACCTACGATTATCAGTGTTTTTTTAGCCGGTAAGATAGGTTCGCGTATTGCTTCAGAAATCGGAACGATGAAAGTAACCGAACAAGTCGATGCATTGGAAACCATGGGCATAAATTCTGCTTCACATCTAATATTCCCGAAAGTTATAGCTTGCAGTGTAATAAATCCTTTATTAATTGTGGTTAGTATTTTTCTGGGTTTATTTGGCGGATGGGTAGCTTGTGAATTTTTAGGAATTATACCTTCATCACAATATATAGAAGGACTTCGTTCTTGGTTTGTTGCACGTGATATCTATTATTCGATTTTCAAAACCTTTGTTTTTGCATTTTTAATATCTTCTATATCTGGCTATTGGGGTTATATTACAGAAGGAGGTGCTTTGGAAGTTGGAAAATCAAGTACAAAAGCTGTAGTGAATAGCAGTTTTATGATATTATTATTCGATCTTGTACTTACCGAAATTTTTTTAGGATAATCATGTTAGAAACAAAAAACGTATATAAGATATTCGAAGATAGAGAAGTTTTACACGATATCTCTTGTCATTTTGAACCTGGTAAAACAAACTTAATCATAGGACAAAGCGGTTCAGGTAAAACAGTATTAATGAAATGTTTGATAGGTTTGTACGAAGTGGATAAAGGAGGCATACTATATGACAACAGAGATTTTTCGAAAATGTCGAAATCCGAACGAAAAATCATACGCCAAGAAATGGGTGTTATGTTTCAAGGGGGTGCTTTGTTTGATTCGATGACCGTAGAAGAAAATGTGAAATTTCCTTTGATAATGCTTTCTGATTTAAGTAATAGTGAGAAAATAAAAAGAGTAAATTTTTGCTTGGATAGAGTGCAATTGGGGAATGCACATAGTTTATATCCTTCCCAATTAAGTGGAGGAATGAAAAAAAGAGTAGCCATTGCCCGAGCCATTGCTTTAAATCCTAAATATTTGTTTTGTGATGAACCTAATTCAGGGTTAGATCCAAAAACTTCCTTGGTAATCGATCAACTGATTTCTGAGATTACGCATGAATATAATATTACAACGATAGTCAATACTCATGATATGAATTCGGTAATGGCAATAGGTGAAACCATTTCCTTTATTTATGAGGGAAAACTATGGTGGAAGGGTAGTAATACAAATGTGCTTGAATCTGATAATGAAGAGCTACAAGATTTTATTCGTGCAACACGTTTTGCCAGTCAATGTAAAGAGTAAGTATGCTTAAGATTATAGATTTTATCATCATTATAGCTATGGTTTGGTTTGCTTTCAAAGGAATTAAAAAAGGGCTTATGTGTGAGGTGTTATCTATTCTTGCTCTTATAATAGGTGCTTGGGGAGCATTTACTTTTTCTAACATTATCGAAGGTTTTATAGGTAAGCAATCCGAAATTATGCATTTAGTGGCTTGGGCTGTTACATTTATTCTCATTGTTGCCGGGATTTTTATAATTGGCACAATGCTAAAAGCATGTATGTCAATTATAATACCTGATATCATCGATAAAATAGCCGGTTTACTTTTTGGTGCTTTTAAAGTAATGTTTTTTTTCGGTATTATTTTTTATTATATAAATTCGGTTGATGTGTATGAAAAACTAATCAGTTCCCAAGCAAAAGAAGATATTATTATGTATAAACCTACGTATAATATTGCGGTATGGGTATTGCCTAAAGTCAAAGAAGCTAAAGGTTTTATTACAGATAAGCATATCGATTCATCATCTGACAGTTTACAAAATCTACAACCCTAATGTTAAAAATAGTTTCCATTATAGGAGCCAGGCCTCAATTCATCAAACTTGCTGCATTTGCTAGAGTTGTTAACAGATATTTTTCTACGAAATTGGATCATAAGATTATACATACAGGTCAACATTACGATAAAAACATGTCGGAAGTGTTTTTTAACGAATTGCAAATCGATGTGCCGGCTTATCATTTAAGCCTTCATACAAACCAAGGCACTTTTCCTATGAGGAAAGCTGTGTGTAGCATTGAACAAATTTTACAGCAAGAAAAACCGGATTTGGTAATAGTATATGGAGATACTTATTCTACTTTAGCCGGTGCTTTGGCTGCCGATCATTGTAACATAGCTTTGGCACATATTGAGGCTGGGATGCGTTCCTATGATCAAACTATGCCCGAAGAAGTTGTACGTGTCGAGACCGATAAGCTTGCTACTTATTTATATTGTGCTACCCAAACGGCGATGAATAATCTGCAAAAAGAAGGTGTTTCGCTAAACAGAAGTAAACCTTATCATAAAAGCAATAAAAAAATAATGTTTAGCGGTGATTTGATGTATGACAATGCTTTATATTATGCTGAAAAAATATCGATAGATACTCTCGCTTTACGATCTTTCTTACAACATACGAAGGAATTATTTATCCTTACTACTTTTCATCGTCAACATAACACCGATAGTAAGGAGCATTTGCAGGGTTTTGTAGAAGGTTTGTTGAAAATTGCAGAAAAAAAAATAAACATATTGTTCCCTGTGCATCCACGTACACGCAAGATGTTCACTATTCTTTTGCCTCAAGAAATCTATCAGACATTCTCCAATCATCCATACATACATTGTGTGGAACCCCTTTCCTTTTTAGAGATGTTGTATGTCGAAAAACGTGCAAGTTTGATTATTACCGATTCAGGAGGTGTGCAAAAGGAGGCTTATTTTTTTCAAAAACCTTGTATCATTCTCCGATCTGAAACCGAATGGATTGAATTGTTGCACAACAAATGTGGTTTGTTATGCGATACGAAGGCCGATGCAATCGCACAAACATATCATTATTTTGTGCAACATCCACCTCTTAATTTTCCACCGGTATTTGGTAAGGGGCAAGCTGCTCGCTATATATGTGAATCCATTCTCGAAATACTGAATGAAAATATATCTGAACGATAAAAAGGAGATATTCGATCACTGAAATAAATAAAATATAAAGTTCAATTCATTGGATGAAATAAAAATGACACCTTTGATGAATAAAACAGGACTATTTTAAAAATAATGAATCAATTCAGTATTGAAGAACTTTTGTTTCAAAAAAAATTATACTTTTGCAGCTGGGTAAGTCTTATACGATCTGCTCCTGTTGAACTCCCCCAGGATTGGAAGATAGCAAGGGTAAGATGGTTGAGCGATGCGATATAAGTAGCTTACCCTTTTTTTTAAAAAAAGATATATGCTTTTAAAACTGTATGAAAATAATCCTAATGAACGTTTAGTCAATCAAGTGGTAGAATGTTTGAATGATGGAGGTGTGATTATTTACCCTACGGATACAATTTACGGAATTGGATGTGATTTATATAATACCAAAGCTTTAGACCATTTATGTGCCATAACCGGTAAAAAAAGAGAAAAATCAAATTTTTCTTTTATTTGTTACGATCTAAAAAACTTATCGGATTATACACTTCCATTATCGAATGTAGTGTTTAAATTAATGAAAAATTTATTGCCTGGACCTTATACATTTGTTTTAGAAGCAAACAGCAATGTGCCGAAATTTATCCAAAAAAAGAAGACAGTAGGAATAAGGGTGCCCGATAATAATATAGCTCGTTCGATCGTTGGAAAACTAGGGCATCCCATTTTAAATGCATCTTTAAAAATCAAAGATGACTTTTTGGAGTATTATACAGAACCTGAGCTAATATATGAACAATATCAATCTTTGGTTGATATTGTTATAGATGGAGGAGCCGGTGATTACGTACCTTCTACGGTGATTCGTTGTATCAACGATGATATTTCGATTATACGTGAAGGCAAAGGGGATGTTTCTTTTTTAGATTAAAAACAGCAATTCGTTCTGTCGCTGTATGGATAAGATTCATACAGAGGAAAGTCCGGACAACATAGAGCACCATACTTCCTAACGGGAAGGGCTTGTGAAAACAAGTACAGATAGTGCCACAGAAAATAACCGCCTTGCAAAAGGTAAGGGTGAAAACGTGAGGTAAGGGCTCACGCTATAAACAGGTGACTGTTTATAGGGGCAAACCTTATGGGTTGTAAGACCATGTAGACCGAGGCTAAAGGGTTGCTCGCCCAATCTCGGAGGGTAGGTCGCTTGAGGTGTTTAGTGATAAACATCCTAGATAAATGACAGAAGTTTTGAGTAATCAAAATACAGAATCCGGCTTATAGAATTGCTGTTTTTTTATTCTTCGTATTTATAACCTACACCTTTTACCGTCTTTATGTTTTCTATGCCGGTTCGTTTGCGTAATCTTCGAATATGAACGTCAATGGTACGATCGCCAACATAGATGTTATTACCCCATATACTTGTGTAAATTTCTTCGCGTCGGATTACTTTATTGCTTTTTGAGGCTAATAAATAAAGAATTTCAAATTCTTTAGGTGGAAGAAAATAACTCGTTCCATCCTTAATCACTACATATTTTTCTTTATCAATAATTAAATTATTTAATTTTAAAATATTGAGATTTTGTTCGGAAGATGTAAGATCGGTGAAACGGCGTAATAATGAATTTACTTTTGATATCAATACTTTAGGACGTATGGGTTTAGTTATGTAATCATCTGCTCCAGAATCTAATCCGCTAATTTGGGAATAATCTTCCGATCGAGCAGATAAAAATGCTATGATTGTTTGTTCTAATTCCTTATGTTTTTTCAATTCTATACAAGTTTCAATACCATCCATTTCGGGCATCATAACATCTAAAAGGATTAAATGAGGTTTGATTTCTAATGCTTTACTAATAGCTTTTTTCCCATCGTTTGCCGTATAGACATTAAATCCTTCTTTTTGTAGATTATATCGGATGAATTCTAAAATGTCAATTTCATCATCCACTAAAAGAATATTAATTGTATTATTTAACATTGAGTTTTTATTTGAGCATGCAAATTTATATAAAATAATAATAGTTAAACAGGAATAAATTCATTATCATTAAAATTCATTTTTAAGAATAAACGTTTGGTAAATTAGTAAGGAAGGTTGCGGAGAAAGAGGGATTCGAACCCCCGGATCCGTGAAGATCAACGGTTTTCAAGACCGCCGCAATCGACCACTCTGCCATTTCTCCACTGCAAAAGTACTAAAAAAATCCTTTGTATTTTTGCTATGTTTGAAATTTATTTATATATTGAATGTGTGGATAATAGATATAGTTATTTGTGAAATTTCATCTAAATAACAGGGAACTTAAGATGTTTTTATCGATTAAAGTAAAAAACAAATTACATTAAGTCCAATGATTTGTTTTAGCATCGAGGTTCAAAAAGGTAAATAACATAAGAGTATATGCTAATAAAGAAGAACCTCCATAACTCAAGAATGGGAGAGGAATACCAATTACCGGCATAAGTCCGATAGTCATTCCGATATTAATGGTGAAATGAGCAAAAAATATAAATGCAATACAATAGCCATACACTCTTACAAAAGCCTCTCTTTGTTGTTCAGCGCGTAAAATAATGCGGCAAATAAGCAGTGCATAGAGTAATAAAACAAAGCTTGATCCTACAAATCCCCATTCTTCGCCTATGGTACAAAAAATAAAATCGGTGCTTTGTTCCGGGACAAAATTTAGAGTAGTTTGCGTACCGTTTCTAAATCCTTTTCCAAAAAAACCACCTGAACCTATGGCGATTTTTGATTGTATGACATTGTAATCTATCCCTTTGGCATCCTCAATTTTCCCAAATAAAGTTTCTATGCGAGCACGTTGATAATCTTTTAAAACTTTATTATATACGGTTTCGATGGAAAAAATATACACAATGATTAGAGCATAGATAAGTAAAACCCCCGGATAATTTCGTTTTATTTTTCGGAACAACCATAATATAGTGAAAAGAATCACGCTGACTATTCCCACGACTATCCATTGATTAAGAAATACAAGTAGAACGAACAAGATGATAGCAGTAAATCCGCTTATTAAAATCCATGATTTAAGTCCTTCCCTAAACAAAGCGAAAATTAAAAATAAAAACGGAAGTGCTGAACCTGTATCATTTTGTAATAGTATAAAAATCATAGGAATGATAATAATAATCAAGGCAATGAATAGATGTTTACTTTTTGTAAGATCGCAATCTTTGTCGGAAACATAGCGAGCCAATAAGAGGCATGTGGCATATTTTGCAAATTCAGCTGGTTGAATACCAATATTTCCGATTCCAAACCATGAAGTTGCTCCTTTGGTAGTATTGCCAATAAAAAGAACCGTCAGTAACAAAAGAGTAAATATTATGTAAATAGGGGTGGCAAAGCTTGGGTAAAAGCGATAATTGATAACCATAGTAAATAAGGCTAGTATAATGGCACTGCCAATCCAAATGAGTTGCTTACCGTAATTCGCTTGGAAGTTAAAGGAAGTAAAATCATTGGCAGTTGTGGAATAGATGTTAATCCATCCTATGGCAATAAGAGCAACACTCAATAAAATTAATAGCCAATCAATATTTTTATGTGTTGTTCTAATCATGTTTTAATAGAGAATAGAATTAATGATACGTGATTCTAAATCTTTTCGTTCGATCGAATCATTTAAATACTTTTCAATCATTAAGCTAGCGATAGGACCTGCCCAGGTAGCTCCAAAACCGGCATTTTCAACAATAACAGAAATTGCAATTTTTGGTTGATCAATAGGAGCGTAACATACTAGAATAGAATGATCTTTCCCATGAGGGTTTTGTGCGGTTCCTGTTTTTCCGCCTATTCGTATACCTGGAACTGCTGCACTGCGTACAGTACCCGCTGTAGCGGCTTTTTCCATGCCTTCTATAATCGGGAAAAAATACTTTTCCTCAACATCTACATAGTGTTTTTCAAGAAAACGAGTATTAAGGGAGTCTTTATGTCCTATTGCTTTGACAATATGAGGAGTATAATAATATCCTTTGTTAGCAATAATGGCTACCAAATTCGCTAATTGTACGGGAGTAGCAAGAATTTCTCCTTGTCCGATAGCAATAGAAATGATGGTTGTTGCTTTCCAACGATTTAATCCGTAATATCGGTCATAATATTCAGATTTAGGAATATTCCCTTTAAGTTCATAGGGTAAATCGGAATTGAATTTTTGGCCGAATCCTAAACTCAACACTTTTTTATGCCAAGCATCATAAGCTTCTTTTGTGGTTTTATAAACTCTACGATTTTCTAAAATAGCTTTTAAAGTTCGGCAATAATAAGCATTGCAAGAGGTTTGTATAGAAAAAACCAAATCTGCCGGAGAAGCATGTGCATGGCAACCTAAGACTCTGTTTCCATAAGCAAAACCCATATGGCAACTGTAACGTGTGTTGCGATCAATTACTCCTTCTTGCTGTCCAATCAAAGCATTGACGAGTTTAAAGGTTGATCCAGGAGGATATTGAGCCATTAAAGCTCTGTTAAACAAAGGTTTGTTGAAAGTGTCTTGTTCAAGTTTACGGTAATTCCTTCCTCTTTCACGCCCAACTAAAAGTTCCGGCTTATAAGAAGGGGAAGTAACAAGACATAAGATCTCTCCAGAAGAAGGTTCTATAGCAACAATACTTCCTCTTTTCCCTTGCATTAATGTTTCACCATATTCTTGCAAATCTTTATCTAATGAAGACCATAAGCTTTTACCGGATATGGCAGCTGTATCAAAGCGTCCGTTTTGAAAAGAACCTTTTTCGCGATTTAAATTATCGACCATTAGAATTTGGCAGCCTTTAATACCTCGCAATTCTTCTTCGTATGATTTTTCTATACCGGTTTTACCGATATAGTCTCCCATTTTATAATAGGGATTTTTTTCCATTTCAGGGTAATTTACTTCTCCTATATATCCTAAAGAATGCGCTGCTGCAGAAGTTAAATATTTACGTAAAGTTCGAGGTTGGACATAAAAACCTTGCAACCGATGCAAACGTTCTTCAATATAACCATGTGTTTCATCGCTAATTTGTCGGTCAAAAATCGATGCTACATAGGGAGAATATGCTTTGGCTTTGTTAAATCGATGCATAAAATCATCAGGAGTAATGGATAGTATTGTACACAATTCGTTCATGAGACTATCCGTAAGTTTTACTTTACGAGGAATAACCATTAAGTCATAAGATATTGCATTGCTTACCAATAGTTCGCCATTTCTATCATAGATAAGTCCTCTGGGAGGGTAGTCAGTAAGGTAACGTAAGGCATTACCTTTCGCTTTTAAGTCCCATTGATCATCGAATACTTGTAGAAAAAGTAAGCGAATAATATAAATAAAAAAAATGCTAATTATAAAAGAGAAGATAACCCATTTGCGATTGCTATATGTATGTTTGAAATTCATGCATTAGATTAAAAACTTCTATACATTAATTGCTTTACATAATCAATTAAAGGAGTTGTTCTTTCTTCAGGAAGTTTAAGTGCCTCCAAGTTTTTATATGCATCTTGATAATATTTTTGTATTTGGGTTTCGGCTAAAGAACGTATGTTATATTTATCATACAATGCCTTTATGGCATTAAATTTTTCGTCAAAATCGAATTTAGTTTTGGAAAAATAATTTTTTAATGTTTTTAAATCCTCTCCTTTAGCTATTTCCAAAGCTTTTACAGATAAGAATGTTTTTTTGTTACTGGCAATATCTTGTCCGTTTGTTTTGCCGATAGTTTCAGTATTTCCGTAGACATCAAATAGATCATCTTGTATTTGAAATGCCATTCCTATATTAATACCAAATTGATAGATAAACTCTTGATTTTCGGCATTTGTATTTGCCGTTATTGCGCCCGTTTTTAAACAGGAAGCAAACATGATAGCTGTTTTTAACCGTATCATTTCCAAATATTGATCTATTTTAATTTTCATTTCTTTTTCAAAATCCATATCCATTTGCTGTCCTTCTAAGATACGAATAATGGTTGATGTAAATAAATAAATCATTTTATTGATTCCTATCGATTTATATTCGAGTAGATATTGATATGCATGGGCAAATAGAACATCGCCGGTAAGGATAGCTGTATTAATACCCCATTTTTTGAAAATGGTTGGATTTCCTCTGCGCAAGTCGGATTTATCCATAATATCGTCATGCACTAATGTAAAATTGTGTAATAGTTCAAAAGCAATAGCCGGATAAATGGCGTTTTTTACATTGCCTCCAAATAGAGCACATGCCTGTAAACATAATTCGGGACGTATCCATTTCCCTCTCTGGGAAATCATATAACGAATGGGTTGGTATAAATTTTTCGGTTCTTCAGGTAATTCCAAAGCACCGAAATGTTCATTGATTAAACTGTGATAATTAGCCATTTTTTTTTAGTTTATACAAGTAATCTCTGTAAGGCTACAAAAAAGCCAATACTATTGCAATAAGAAAGTAATCGGCATAGTAAATTGTACACGTACAGGTTTACCTCTTTGCTTACCGGGTTTCCAACGTGGCATCATCTTAGTTACTCTAAGGGCTTCTTCATCGAGGCTTTGAACTTTTCCTCTAATGATCTTTACGTTGGTAATGCGACCATCAGGTTCTACAACAAAACCTACAATGACTCTACCTTCAACACCGGCATCTCTGGCAATACGTGGATATTGAATATTATCCGTTAAAAATTTCAAACGAGATTCCTCTCCTCCGGGGAATTCAGGAGATTCTTCAACTACAACAAAAATTTCTTCTTCAACAACTTCTTCGGGTACATATTCCACATATTCGTATTCTTGTGTTACCGTCGATTCATCTGACTCTGCATCAACTTCAAAATCCGTTTCGATTCTAATGTTATCATCAATAATTTCGATAATGGTTGTTGTCATAGGCGCGGGAGGTGGGGGCGGTAATTCCTTGGGTTGTTCGGTTTGAAGGATAACATCTTCTGTTACAATTTGCCCACTGTATTCGAATTCAACAACTTCCTTTTCACTGGTGCCGAATAATTCAAACATGGCTAATACAATCAGAAGAGCTGCAAATACCCCTATCTGAAAAAACATAGGTTTACGCCATTCTAAATCAGCTTTTATTGATTTTTTAAGTTCCATTTCATCAATATTTTAATGTTTATTCTATGACCTACATAATTTATATGCAAAAATACATTATATTATGATATCATCAAGTCTTTTTAAGAAATTTTTTCTACAAAAATTATACATTTTCTTTGCTATGAAAGGCTTCTTTTTCAAATGAGATGTTTTTTTAACTTCACTTTATACATTTTTGATGAAAAATTATACTTTACTTTTGTAAATCAATATTTAGTGTACTTTTGTAAAGCTCTAATTAATTTAAATTATTGATGTTATGCAATTGAAAATCATAGTTATTTCTCCTCCCGGATTTATAAATGAAGAAATAAATGCTTTACATTTGCTTTTTGAAAACGGATTACATTATTTTCATCTTCGTAAACCGGAGGCAGATAAAAAATCTTATGCTGCATTTCTTAAACAAATTAAACCTGATTTTCAGAAGCATATTATTATACATAATTATTTTGACTTATGTAAAGAATATGAAATAAAAGGCATACATCTTAACAGTAGTTACAAGTCTTTGCCGGATATTAACTGTCAACACAAGAGTCGATCGTGTCATTCTTTAGAAGAAGTCATTATTCAAAAACCATTTTATGATTATTTATTTTTAAGTCCGATTTTTGATAGTATTTCAAAAAAAGGGTATCATTCTGCTTTCAGTGATTCGGAATTAATGTTTGCAAATGAAAAACAAATCGTTGATAATAATGTAATTGCCTTAGGAGGTGTGAATCAACGAACCATATCCTCCGTTTCCACATATGGTTTTGGCGGGGCGGCTGTTTTAGGCTATCTTTGGGATGATTTTATGAAGACACAAAATTTTAACACACTCTTAAAACGGTTTTTGCTTTTGCAACAATAAATAAAAATATTATTATGCATACAATTGATTTAAAACAATATCCTATTCAGTTTATTACACATCAAACAACGAACTATACTTATGAAGAAAGTGCTGAATTGGCTTTGAAGGGAGGTATACGTTGGATACAGTTGCGGATGAAAGAAGCTCCGAAAGAAGAAGTGAAAGAGAAGGCTCATCGGATAAAAAAACTTTGTGAAGCTTATAATGCGTTGTTTTTTATTGATGATTATGTTGATATTGCCATTGAAGTAGGTGCTCATGGTGTGCATTTGGGCTTGAGTGATATGCCCATAATGCAAGCAAAGCAGTTAACGGATAATCGTTTGTTGATAGGTGCAACAGCAAATACCTTCGATCATATTGTGATGCATGCGAATGCGGGGGCGGATTACATCGGCTTGGGACCTTATCGTACGACAACTACTAAAAAACATCTTTCCCCTATCCTTGGACTTGAGGGAATAACTGACATAATAAACCGATGCAGAAATAATAAAATTTCATTACCTATTTATCTCATAGGAGGCATACAAATCAACGATATTGTTGATATAAAAAAAATGGGTGTCGATGGAATTGCTGTATCATCAGCTATATTGCAATCTGAAAATCCACTTAAAACAGCAGAAAAGTTTATGGTTGATTATAGTAAATGATTAATATGATAACTCAAATTTTATAGGCACACGGAATCTTACCCTAACCGCTTTATTGCGCTGTTTGCCTGGTATCCATTTGGGCATGGCTTTAATTACTCTAAGTGCTTCTTGATCCAGTAATGATGTACTTTTTCTTGCTATATGAATATCCGTTAAACTTCCATCTTTTTCAACAACAAATTCAACATAGACAGTTCCTTCTATTTGGGCTTCTATAGCTGATCTGGGATATTTTATATTGTCTTTCAAGTATTGATGAAATGCATCCTTGCCTCCAGGAAAAGAAGGATTTACTTCAACAATTGCAAATATTTCATCTTTGTCATCATCGGGTTCTATGATTGGTTCAATGTATTCTATGTCATCTATTTTCGTGTTTTCATCTATATCCTGTCCAAAGTCAACATCATTTGTGTTTTTGTCTAAATCGTTTATGACATCTATAACCGTTTTGGATAAAGGGACTATTTTGGGTTTTGGAATTTCCGGATCGCGCTTAGTTGTAATAATAATATCATCATCAACAACATCTCTGCTCCAATCAATTTGTTGGATTTCCTTTTCTTTGGCTCCAACTAATTCAAACATAAGTAGCACTAATGCCAAAGACATAAAAACTCCTAATTGGAAAAAAATTCTTTTTCTCCATTCTAAGTCGGCTTTTTTTGATTTCTTGGTTTCCATTTTTTTTATTTTTTTAAAGGGGTGTTTTAATTTAAAAACGAAAATGATATTGTTTTATTATTTTCTATCACTATTGTCCGATAAGTTCATTTAACACATTTAATATCATTCAATTACAAACAACAAGCCCCACGTTTTTTTATAACACACAAATATACGGTTATCAATCCATTGTATGAATTTAATAATTTTTTATCGGACAATAGTGATTTTCTATATTGAATTTATTGAGCTTTGTTTTTTGTGTGTTAATGCTTATACAGTACATAAAAATGAATAAATCTTTAAATGCTTAACAAAAATGATTACTTTTGTACACCCTTAATCAATAGGATTAAAGTACAGATTTATTAGTATTTAATAATATATGAATACACTTATTATAGGCGATAAAACATTTGCATCGCGTTTGTTTTTAGGAACAGGAAAATTCAGTTCTAATCAAGTAATGGAACAAGCTATACTTGCTTCCGGTACGGAAATGGTTACCGCTGCATTGAAGCGTGTAGATTTAGAAAAGGAAGATGATGATATGTTACAGCATATTTTTCATCCACATATTACTTTTCTTCCGAATACTTCCGGAGCACGAGATGCGAAAGAAGCGGTTTTTGCCGCTGAAATGGCCAGAGAAGCTTTACATACTCATTGGCTGAAATTGGAAATTCATCCTGATCCTCGATATCTATTACCCGATCCGGTTCAAACCTTGAAAGCCACGGAAATATTAGTTAAAAAGGGTTTTGTTGTTTTGCCTTATATTCAAGCCGATCCTGTATTATGTAAATTATTGGAAGAAGCCGGTGCGGCTGCCGTGATGCCTTTGGGAGCTCCGATTGGAACAAACAAAGGTTTAAAAACAAGAGAGATGTTAGAAATTATAATTGAACAAAGTAATGTGCCTGTGGTGATTGATGCCGGCATTGGTGCTCCTTCGCATGCTGCCGAAGCCATGGAAATGGGTGCTGATGCTTGTTTGATTAATACGGCAATTGCTATTGCCGGAAATCCGGTCGAAATGGCTGTTGCTTTTAAATTGGCGGTCGAAGCTGGACGAAGGGCTTTTGAAGCTCGATTGGCTTTGCCCACCAGAACTGCCGAAGCCAGTAGTCCGTTAACGAGTTTTTTAAACGAAAATTAGTGTATGAAATACTACCTTATTGCCGGCGAAGCTTCAGGCGATTTGCATGCTTCCAATCTGGTTAAACATCTTAAAAAGATGGATAATCAAGCGGAAATAAGAGCCTGGGGTGGGGATTTACTGCAAAAACAAGGAGCCGAAATTGTAAAAAATTATAAAGACTTGGCATTTATGGGCTTTGTTGAGGTGGCTTTACATCTGAAAACTATTTTATCCAATATTCGTTTTTGTAAAAAAGATATTTTATCCTTTCAACCCGATGTGGTGATATTGGTGGATTATCCTGGATTTAATCTTCGTATAGCTAAATTCTTACATAAGAAAAACATTCGTATTTTTTACTATATCTCACCGCAAATTTGGGCTTGGCATACGTCGAGAGTGAAACAAATAAAAAGATACATCGATGAAGTATTTGTTATTCTTCCTTTCGAGCAAGCCTTTTATGCTAAATATGCAATCAAAGCCAATTATCTCGGACATCCTCTTTTGGATGTGGTGAAACAAGCTGAAATTGACACTAATTTCAAAAAAAACAATGGTTTTGGAGAAGAACCTATTATTGCCTTACTTCCCGGTAGCCGTAAACAAGAGATAGAAAATATGCTTCCTGTGATGCTCGAAGCTAGTAAACACATTAAGGGATATAGATTTGTTATTGCCGGTGTTGAACATCACGCTCCTTTATATAAGGAACTGTGTAAGAATTATTCTCTGGAAGTGATTTATAATCAAACGTATTCTTTATTAGCACATAGTTTTGCTGCTTTGGTTACTTCGGGTACTGCAACACTCGAAACGGCTTTATTTAATATACCCCAAGTGGTTTGCTATAAAGGAAATTTTCTTTCTTACCTTATTGCAAAGCATTTAATTAAGAATATTAAATATATTTCATTGGTAAATTTAATAGCCGATAAAGAAGTAGTGGTTGAACTTATTCAACAGGAAATGAATGAACAACAACTTAAAAAACATTTACATCTTCTGATTGAAGACAGCACTTATCGTCAGTCTATGCTTAATAAGTATAAAGAATTACATCATAAATTAGGTGAAGGCAATGCCTCCGAGTTAATTGCCGAAAAGATGTTGGCATGTTTGAAAGCCATAAAATAAAAAAACCTTCCCCATAAAAGAAGAAGGTTTTTAAATTATATCCATCCAATAATTTATTTTTTAGATTTAATGGCGGCTTGAGCGGCAGCCAAACGGGCAACCGGTACACGGAAAGGAGAACATGAAACATAGTTGAAGCCTGTATTGAAGAAGAATTCTATCGAAGCAGGATCGCCACCATGTTCACCGCAAACACCAACTTTTAGGTTAGCTTTTGTAGCACGTCCGCGTTGGGTACCGAGTTGAACTAATTGTCCTACCCCTTCCTGATCCAATGTGTTGAAAGGATCGGCAGGGATGATTTTTTCATCAATATAAGTATTGACAATGGCATTGACGTCATCGCGGGAGAAACCGAAGGTCATTTGAGTAAGGTCGTTGGTTCCGAAGGAGAAGAAGTCGGCCACTTCGGCAATTTCGTCGGCAACGAGGGTAGCACGAGGAATTTCTATCATAGTACCATATAAATAGTTGATTTTTATTCCGAATTTTTCTTCTACTTGTGCATGAACTTTATCGCAAATGCATTTTTGATGTTTTAATTCTGAAACCGATATGGTCAAGGGAACCATGATTTCCAATTGTGGGTCTAATCCTTCTTTTAATAACTCTGCAGTAGCTTCGAATAAGGCACGGAATTGTGATTCTGTAACTTCTGGATAAACAATACCTAAACGAACACCTCTCAATCCCATCATAGGATTTACTTCATGCAAAGCCTCGATGCGACATTTGATGTCTTCGTATGTCATCCCTTTTTCTTTTGCCAACTCGCGTTGTTTATCTTCGGTTTGGGGAACGAATTCATGCAAAGGCGGATCCATTAAGCGGAAAGTAAGCGGTTTACCGTTCATAACTTTTAAAGTACCTTTAGCAGCTTGGCGTATAAAAGGTTCAAGTTCGTTCAAAGCGGTGATTCTTTCTTCCGTATTATTAGCCAAAATCATATTACGTAATTTAGTCAGAGGGGCTTCGCTGTTTTTTCCGTAGAACATGTGTTCGATACGGAACAAACCTATACCTTCGGCTCCGAAATCGATGGCATTTTGAGCATCTTCGGGTGTGTCGGCATTGGTGCGTACGCCCATGCTACGATGTGCATCGACAATTTTCATGAACTCTTGGAATCGAGGATTTTCAGTTGCATCGATCATTTTGATAGCTTTGTCATATATCCAACCTCTGGAACCGTTTAAGCTGATTTCGTCCCCTTCTTTAAAGGATTTACAACCAATGGTAACAACTCCTTTTGAGAGGTCGATTTTCACGGATTCGCAACCTACGATACAACATTTACCCCATCCGCGGGCAACCAAAGCAGCATGAGAGGTCATACCCCCGCGAGCTGTCAGAATGCCACTTGCTGCACGCATGCCTTCCACATCTTCGGGATTGGTTTCTTCGCGTACCAAGATGTTTTTAATATGTAATTTGTTATATTCCATTGCTTTTTCGCTGGTAAGTGCAATCACACCCACGGCTCCTCCGGGACCGGCCGGAAGTCCTTTAGCGAGAACTTGATTTTTTGCTTCGTCGGCGGAATCTAGGATAGGGTGAAGTAATTCATCCAATTGTGCCGGTGTAACACGCATTACCACGTCTTTTTCTTCAATCAATTTTTCATGCAACATGTCTAATGCCATGTTTAAAGCGGCAACTCCCGTGCGTTTACCTACACGACATTGCAACATAAACAATTTACCTTCTTGAATGGTAAACTCTATATCGAGCATATCTTTGAAGTTTTTTTCTAAGATAGCACGTATATCACATAGTTCTTTATAAGTTGAAGGCATTAATTCCTGCATGGAGTGGAGGTGTTTGTTTTGTTCGTTTTTCGTATCGTCGTTCAAGGGATTGGGAGTACGTATACCTGCAACTACATCTTCTCCTTGCGCATTGATAAGCCATTCACCATAAAATTGGTTTTCGCCTGTGGCGGGATTACGGGTAAAGGCCACGCCGGTTGCGGAATGATCACCCATATTGCCGAATACCATGGCTTGCACGTTAACGGCGGTACCCCAATCGTCGGGAATACCTTCTATGCGTCGGTAAGAGATGGCTTTTTTTCCGTTCCAGCTTTTGAAAACGGCTTTGATACCACCTTCCAATTGAGCCTTGGCATTGTCGGGAAATTCGGTTCCCAATACTTCTTTCACCCTTATTTTAAATGCATTGGATAACTGCAACAATTCTTCGGCGGTGATTTCGGTGTCGGATTTATAGCCCTTTTGATGTTTGAATTCGTCGAGCATGTCGTCTAATACCTTGCGAATGCCTTTGCCGTCTTTAGGTTCGATGCCTTCGGATTTTTCCATAACCACATCGGCATACATCATAATCAAACGGCGGTAAGAATCATATACAAAACGCGGATTATTGGTCTTTTTTATTAATCCGGGTATGGTTTTCGAGCTTAAACCTATGTTTAATACCGTATCCATCATACCGGGCATAGAACTGCGGGCACCGGAACGGCAGGATACCAACAAGGGATTTTCGGCATCGTCGTAAGTCAATCCCATGATTTTTTCCATATTCTTCATGGCTGCCCAAACATCGTCCATCAATCCTTGGGGTAATTGACAATTGTTGGCATAATAAGCCGTACAACATTCGGTAGTGATGGTCAAACCTGCCGGTACAGGTAATCCTAAGTGGCACATTTCAGCCAAATTCGCTCCTTTACCACCCAAAAGGTTTTTCATGTCGGCTTTCCCTTCAGCGGTTTTTCCACCAAACGTATAAACGTATTTAATCTTATTCATTTTCAATAATATTTAATTTATAGATGTTAGATATTCCTTCTTTTTCTCAAAGAGTGCAAAAATACAAAAAAATCTGTAGCATTTTTATGCTTATGCCTATACTTAGGACAAAAAATAAAGGTATATTTTTAATGGATTGAAGATGAGGAGGGGAGGAAAAATGTTTGGGGAAATAGTTGAAAGTAGGTGTGTTTAGTTTATTAAACGTTTTTTCGATTTGTGAGACGGTGTCTCATATTTTTTAATAACGATATTAAATGTAGTAACAGTTAGAAGTATGGTCAATATGAGATTACGAGGCAATTTTCTTTTGAGTCCTCCAATAAGTCTCATCTTGATAGAAGACTTTAGTATTTTTAGTTAAATGCTATCGTTGTTTGTTTTATTAATGGTTCAATTCTTTTCCCTGCAAGGTCAATATATTCTTTGTTTATGTCGTATCCTACAAATTTTCTGCTTGATTTCAAAGCCGAAACTGCTGTAGTTCCACTCCCCATAAATGGATCTAAAATTATATCGTCTTTAAAAGAATAAAGTTGAATTAGTCTATATGGAAGTTCTTCCGGGAATGGTGCAGGGTGTCCAATTCTTCTTGCACTTTCGGCATTCATTGTCCAAATTGATTTTGTCCATTCCATAAACTGCTCTTTTGTAATGGTATTTTCTTTTTTACCTTTTTCTCTTTTATAATCACCTTTAGAAAAAACCAAAATATATTCATGTATGTCTCTCAATATTGGATTAGCAGCACTTTGCCAACTTCCCCAAGCTGTAGAAGGACTTGCACTTGCTGCTTTATTCCAAATGATTTCACCACGCATATTAAAACCAATGTCAATCATCATTTTTGAAATATAATCAGATAGCGGGATGTATGGTTTCCTGCCAAGATTGGCGAGGTTTATACAAGCACGTCCACCATTAACAAGGACTCTATAAGTCTCTTTAAATGAGTTTTCAAGAAGATGCAAATATTCCTTTAACGACAAATCTTCATCATACTCTTTTGATACATTATATGGAGGTGAAGTAATCATTAAATGAACCGAATTATCGGGTAATTCTTTCATATTCTCGGCAGATCCAAGAATAAATTTATTCTCAAATTTATCAGGAAATTTATTTTCGTTTTTATCAATTATTTCTCTCCTTCCAAGTTCTGTGTATAACTTAGAATTGTAAAATTTCGAACTATCATGATTAATTCTTCCGTTTGTTCCGAAAGCACTTGTTTCTGTTCCGTTTTGTCCTTTCATTTTAGTTTCGGATTAAGGTTAAAAATTTTTCAGCTTTTGCAATGTCGGTTGTTTCTTGACTTGAAATTCTTATTATTTCTCCAAGTTTCAATTTAGAAATCATTGAAGAGAAATAATTCATATCGTTAGTTACAAGTTCTTTGCTGTTGTTAAGAAGTTGTTTATTGTTTAATATGGTTTGAAAACCCAATTTCGGGGTGTTTTTAACATAGTCTGAATTGGTAGGATTGGGATTTAACGACCAAAAGCCTTGTATTACACCCGAAGTTTTAAGAAAATCAACCTTTTTTATGTAACTCTCAGTAATGGGACTATTACCCAAAACAACTACGGGTATTTTTGTAGATGCAATTCCGGAAACTCTAATATTTATTGATTTACCAATAGCTTTTAGCATTGAATCGGAACGAAGTAAAGCAGGATTACCTTTATGTTGCTTATAATCCCCAATAAATTCAACTTTATTCGGTTGTGTAAATTTATAGTTTGACACAACACTCATTTTTATTTCAAAAAGCAGTTTTATGTTTTCAGGTTTTTGATTTGTGTGATCGGTTGTGCATAAAGCAAGGTCAGCACTCGATTGTCTTGTTAAACCTAATTCTTCACAAACCACACTATTAACAGCGTAAAGTCCAAGTTCTTTTGCAATTGGTTCAAATATAGTTTTACTCCATTTTTCAGTATACTGTCCTATAAGAGAATTTCTGCTTTGTAAAGTTTGACCTTCTGCATTTGAGCCTTTAGGGACATAAGCAAAATATCCGTCTTGCAAATTATAAAATAATTGTTCCGGTGAAGCAAAGTTTTTGAGGGCTTCAATAAAGAATTGGATTTCAGTTTTATTGTTCCAAAGTTTCATAATGATTTTCTTTTTGCAAAGATAGTGATTTTATTGCAATATCTTTTTATCTAACAATAAAAGTTAAATTATTATTCTTTGCAAAAGTATATAAATAAGCAAATGATTTAAAATGGATGCAAAAGAACGTAAAGTATTTATATTCGATTTATTTTGATAATCCAACAATAATTCTTTTGTCAACAACTTTCTTTACGCCATTTTCCTTTAGGAGTTCGAAAAAATGTTCGGCTGATTTTTTTGTAAAACCTATGGTAAAAACTTTTATCATAATATTATTCATTTAAGGTATCATAAGCCACTTCCATATTCCTAAAACGATATGCCATATTAAGCTGCTCAATAGGAGTAAGTATTTTATGGTCGAATAATGTAGGCTTAGGGATTACTTTATCGTACTTTTTTAGCAGCCTGATTTCTAATTCATTATTATCAATTAATGCTTTATTTTTTAGAATGTGTTTAACCACATAACCGTTTCGAACCAAATAGTATGATATTAATGAAAAGCGGTGACAATCAAATGGTTCAGCCTCAGAACACATTAAAGCAATTTGATAACCTTTAGATAGTCCTTTTTTTAATCTTTCGATTCCCGTTTTATGGCGCGATAAACTCTAATTTGTATATATACCTCCTGATTTTTTTCAAGAAAAATAATACCGCATAAATTAT
>Ga0265293_10003352_pt1 | contig 29864 bp, 28 predicted proteins | sample Munlanlewell138R_FD_192505 | JGI IMG/M metagenome (GOLD analysis project Ga0265293, IMG submission 192505) | Leachate microbial communities from a municipal landfill in Southern Ontario, Canada - Leachate well 138R | ecosystem: Engineered > Solid waste > Landfill > Unclassified | place: Canada... | reverse complement strand
AGCTTTTTAGGTTTTTTTCAGTTTTGTCGCTTGCCGTAAAACTTTCTATAAGCTGGAAGATTTTTTTGACCATAAACTCTATTATTAACTTAATTGCCGCTCTTGTCAAAGAATCCGCAGCTATCAATGTTGCTATTTTTCCAAAAAAACTGTACAAAGCTGACTCGATTGCCGAAAAACTTTGTGATGCCGCACATACTTTTTTGCCGTGCGCATACGCCAAAAGGAGGTAAGTCTCCGTTTGTTAAAGGTTTATGGGTTTTTAGGGGTTGTAAAACGGTTTTAGACAGGTGCGGCATAATGCCTACAAGATTAATTTCAGTCATTATAATCTCATTGCTGATGCTCGGAATATTCGGCTGTCAACAGGAGCCTGTTTCCAAGACCACGCCCCCAAGAACAGTAACTGGCAGAGAAGATATGATTAGCGTCCAATTGCTTGCTTCGCAGTTGGGGCTTAGAGTCGATGAACTCAACGGAACGCATGTAAAACTCAAAAATGCTTCTAATACAGTCCTGATTTTCACGCACGTTGGCGGAAAATTCTACGTAAACGGCAGGGAAATCGGGCCCGCAGGCGAACTTACAAGACGAGACGGAACTGTATATGTCCAGCAAAGTCTTGCCGCAAAGATTCGCTCGGCTATGACAACCGGAACGACATTCGAACCTTCTATACCAAGCCGTCTCTCGGGAACTGTGGTAATTGACCCCGGACACGGAGGAAACGACCCCGGAGCTACCAGCGTTACCGGATATTACGAAAAAACCGTTAATCTTTCTGTTGCTCAAAAAGTTGCAGCAAGGCTTAGACAGCGGGGAATTAATGTAATAATGACAAGACAGGGTGATTCTCGCGTCGAGCTTGAAAGAAGAGCCGAAATCGCAAATCAAAGCCGTGTCGATTTATTTGTTAGCATACATGCTGATTCGCATCCTGACCGTTCGACAAGAGGATATACCGTTTATATAGCAGAGTCGGCTTCGACAGGCTCACAGGCTGCCGCAAGGGCAATCGCACAGAGATTATCGCAGGTAACTGCGAGCACAAACGGAATCAGAAGACAAAACTTCCGTGTGCTTATAAGAACAAGAATGCCGGCTGTTCTTGTCGAAATGGGTTATCTTACAAATTATTCGGAAGCTAACCTTCTTGCCACTGACCATTATCAGAATCAGATAGCTCAGGCAATCAGCGACGGAATCTGCGATGTAATCGGCAGACTGTAAGCTAAGTATTTTGTAACACAGAAACTTTAATATAAAAATCTATCCTGATATTAACCTCAAAATGCCTGTGGAAATAAGCTCAATCTGCGGTTAGAATACTTTCAATGAAACCTTATCCGTTAAAATTTCGACCGATTTACAAGCAGCGAATCTGGGGCGGCTATAAGCTGGGCGAGCTGTTCGGCAAGGACCTGCCCGCCGGCCAAAAAATCGGTGAAAGCTGGGAGCTGACCGATTTGCCGCAGGATAAATCTGTTATCACTAACGGCGAACTTGCGGGTATGAACATAAATCAGGCGTTGAATAAATATCCCGCCGAGATTTATGGTGATTCTAACTTTCGCGGTAATTTCCCGTTATTGATAAAGCTTTTAGACGCACAAGATGTACTAAGCGTTCAGGTTCATCCTGATAAAGAAACCGCCCGAAGAATGGGCAAAGGCGACCCCAAAACGGAATGCTGGTATATTATCCACGCCGAACCCGGCGCGGTCATTTACAAAGGTCTAAAACAAGGAGTAACTAAAAATCAGTTTGCTCAAGCCGTCCAAACAGGTCAAGTCGCCGAACTTTTAAACAAAGTACAAGTCGAACAAGGCCAGTGTCATTTTCTGCCATCCGGCACTGCCCACGCAATAGGTGCAGGGCTTGTAATTGCCGAGATACAATTGCCCTCCGATACTACTTACCGTGTCTTTGATTGGAACAGGCTCGATGAAACAGGCAAAGCCAGACAGCTTCACATCGAAGAAGCCCTCGAATCCATTCATTTCGATGATTCGGCAAACCAATTGCCGGTAACAACAGTCGCAAGACTGGTGGATTGCGAATACTTTACCGTAGATAAAGGTCATCATACCAAAGGTTCGGAGCGTTTATTCTCATCCGGACAAATGAAAATTATAATGATTACCAAAGGACAGGGACATTTTACGGGTCCTGATGACAGCGAAACCGCTTTTAAAAGCGGCGATACTCTTCTGCTGCCCGCCGAATGTGAAACCGTGATGATTCTCGAAGAAGAATCCGAATATCTTATTATAACGCCGTTAAAATATTATGACTGAAAATAAAACCGATGCACCCGCCAAAAATTTTAACGAGATAAAACTCGGAATTGTCTGTCCTATGGCCAACGAAAGCTTATCTGCGGCGGATTTAGTGCGTTCCGTGCTCGATAAATGCAGAGAATTCAAAACTGTCAGATTCTTCGCTGTTTTTGACAATGCCTGCAAAGACGGAACGGTTAACTTGCTGCGTAAAATGCAAAACAAATATCCTGAATTATCTGTTGTTTGGGCTCCGGAAAACAAATGTGTCGTCGATGCATATATTCGAGGATATAGAGAAGCTATTAACTCGGGCTGCGACTGGATTTTAGAAATGGATGCCGGATTTAGTCATAAACCCGAGCAAATACCGCAATTTTTCGAAAAAATGAGCCAAGGGTACGATTGTGTTTTCGGCAGCAGATTCTGTCCGGGCGGCAAGTTCACGGACAGCCCTTGGCATCGTAAATTCATAAGCCGCGGCGGTACAATGCTTGCTAATATTCTTCTGGGGACAAAACTCAAAGATATGACAAGCGGTTTCGAAATGTTTACAAAAGAATCGCTGCAATCCGTTCTCGACAAGGGCATTCGTTCGAAGGGACATTTCTTCCAAACTGAAATAAAAACATATTGCAGAAAAATGCGCATCGCAGAGGTCCCGATTCATTACAGCAGTCCGAGCAATAATGTTAATACAGGAGTACTGCTCGATTCTTTCGGTCAGCTTTTTAGGCTCTTTGGGAAACGTATTTCCGGTAAACTTTAACTGCGTCTTTGACGAAGAAGTATAAATGGAAGAAAAAAAATACTTAGTAGTAACTTCTATAGCCGCCCCCAACCAAGCCCTGAAATGCTTGGCTAAGGGCTCTTTGGAAAACGGCTATACGTTTATAGTAGTAGGCGACAAAGCAAGTCCGAGTGATTTTCAGCTCGACGGCTGTGATTTTTACAGCCTCGATAGACAACTTAAGACAAATTTCGAATTTGCCCGCTTATGCCCGACAAAACATTACGCTCGAAAGAATATCGGATATCTTTTGGCAATGGCCGGAAAAGCTTCGATAATCATAGAGACCGATGACGATAATATCCCCAAAGAAGATTTTTGGCAGACACGGAACAGAACCTTAAATTGCTGCACCATCCAAAACGGCGGATGGGTAAATATATACGGCTATTTTAGTAACGCCAATATATGGCCTCGCGGTTTCCCGTTAGAGCGCCTGTCTGATAAAGCGCCGAGTTACGAATCACTCCAAGAGAAACTCTCGGATTGTCCTATTCAGCAGAACCTTGCCGACGAGAATCCAGATGTCGATGCCGTGTACAGATTAATATTGCCTTTGCCTCAAACATTTTTACCTGACCGCCGAATTGCCCTCGCAGATAAAAGCTGGTGTCCTTTTAACAGCCAGAATACCGCATGGTGGCCTCAGGCTTACGAACTGATGTATCTGCCTGCTTACTGTTCATTCCGGATGACCGATATATGGCGCAGCTTCATAGCTCAGCGTATCGCTTGGACAAACGGCTGGTCTGTATTTTTCGGTCCGGCTTCGGTGGTGCAGAATCGAAATCTTCATAATCTTCTGCGCGATTTCGAAGACGAGATACCCGGATATCTTAATAATTCTATAATCTGCCGGACGCTTGAAGATTTGCCCCTGAAATCAGGATTAGAAAATATCGCCGATAATATGAGAATCTGCTACGATAAATTAGTCGGTATGTCACTGATAAAAAAAGAAGAGCTGCAGCTTTTAGATGCTTGGCTCAAAGATATCCGGAGCCTTCGATAATCTTAATACAGATTAAGCGGTCATTACTTATGAGGGACCTTACCTCTTAGACCTTCCATCTTCAGATAGCCTTTTTTCCATATAATCAGCCCTGATATGATAAATATAGCTGTATATATGAAGAACGCGTAAATAGTCCGAATAACTGTAGTAACGCCTAAAACCAATCCGAATAAAGCGTAAAAAGCGCTCAGAAGATAACAAATCAGCACTGTCTTTTTAAGAGGTATTCCTCTATCTATCATCTGGTCATAAATATGGCCTCTGTCCGAAATAAATAAAGGTCTTCTATTGAAAAATCTTCTGGCCAAAGCCGTTGCGGTATCGATTATCGGAAGACCGAAAACAACGATAGATGCCAGCCACCATCTCGGAACACCTTCGGCAAAAAGCATCATCAATACAGCCACGTTAAAACCCAGCAGCATACTTCCTGCGTCACCCATAAATATCTTGGCGGGGTGCCTGTTAAATGGTAAAAACCCGAAGACACCTCCGACTAATCCTAAACATACTGTCAATCTGACCGGGTCGCCCACGGCGCTGAATCCCCATGTTGCAAGATGAATTGAAAGCAGCAGCATAGCGATTGTAATAATTCCGGTAACTCCCGCGCAAAGCCCGTCGAGACCGTCTAATAAATTAAGAGAATTAGTCGCACCAAGCACAAATGTGATAATCAAAAATGTTTGTACTGCGGTTATGAAAGGTTCGCTTACCGAGATATTAAAAAAATCGCTTATTGTGGTGACATTCGGAACAATTCCAACCAGTATCAAAATAACTGCCGCGCAAAACTGTCCTAAGATTTTTTGAATCGGCTTAATGTTAAAAATATCATCTATCAGCCCGATAAAACAGGCAACGATACTGCCGGCGAGTATTCCAAAAAGATATTTCATTATAGAACCTAAAGCCGGTTCATTGCTCAAAAGAGCCACACTTGTTAAAATTCCCGCTGCCAATCCTGCAAACATCCCCAATCCGCCAAGATAAGCAATCGGTTTTTGATGAGTTTTAACAAGATTATCAGGCTTATCGACAATGCCGAATTTCAGTGCGACTTTTTTGCATAGCCATGTCGCACAAAGAGCTGCCGCAAAAGACACTGCCAAAACAGGCCAAAGCCGAAGCACCCAGCTGATATCTCGAGACGGTCCGATTATGTTGTCGAACATATAGCAAACCTCACTGTTATTATTTTATCCATACTTCAGCATCATATCGGAGCATAGTCAATTGATTTTCGAAACACTTAAAATCTATTTTCAGATTTTTGCCTAACATCTGCCCGATTATCCATTTCGGAAAGTCCGCTCCGGATTTTATCGAAAGAGGAGCGCCTCCGCCGAATCGCGGGTTAATCTCGATAAATTTTACCGAACGGTTTTTTGTCAAAAATAACTGAACTGTAATTACCCCCGGACCTGCGCCGAGTTTTTCAACAAGCCTAACTGTCTGATTAATTATCTGATTGTTGCGCACGGTTTGACTTTTACTAACCTCGCCGGCTCGTGTTTCGATGCGTTTTCGCGGCACTACACAGCGCACCTTCATATTAAAATCTACAAAAACATCACAAGTATGCTCTGTTCCTTGGATATATTCCTGACAGATAGGATTAGGTATATGTTTGGCTTGATACTTCAGTTCATATTTATTATGAACCAGTGCATTGCCTCGGCTGGCATAACCGTCCCACGGCTTCATAAATAATGGAAATGATATTCTTTTCTTTTTCAAAGCTGTCGTCGCAGTCATCGTAAACGGCGTATCAAACCCGTTCTTTGTCAAAAATCGAAAAGTTTTGCGTTTATCCTGACAGATATTAACAACTTGCGGTTCAGACACAAGAATCCGGCAGCCCAGCTTTTCAAATCGCTCTTTATTTTGTGATAAAATTTTTAAATCCAAATCGACTGTAGGAACAATCAGCCTGATTTTCTTTGCCCTTACAATTTGCAGCAGCTGCCCGATATAATTGCGATGATTCACCGGGTCAACGATATAGCCTTCATCGCAGATGTTCAGAGCAGGGCTTAGATTAGTTCTATCTGTTCCTAACATTGCAGCTTTAACATTAAGCTGCTTGGCTGCCACCCGAAAACAATTGACCAAACCGACGCGCCTGCCGACGCATGTAAATAAAATATTAAAAGTTTTTTTCCCGACAGTCTTATTTGTTATCGAAGTCTTCAATTAAGTAACCTCAAATCTCTTCCTGAACCAAGCTTAAATCTTGAAAATACAGGCGATTATAATAAATACACGCCTTTATTTAGTCAATCCAAAACCTTCTCTGATTAAAACATCGGAAAACAGCAAACCCGTATCTTATTTGGGAAATAAAAACGTATATTGAACAAATTCCTTTGCAGCATCGTATTACGGAAAATATTTTTTGCAACCAGTTGGCAAGATAGGTAGTTTGACTGCGTTTGATGATGCTTTAAGATTGTGTTGAAATTAATATTTAAAATTTATTAATGGATTAATGATTATGATTTATACGGATATAATCTTATCTGACCGCTTCCGTATTCCTCCGTGATATTTCCTGAATATCTCAGAAATTTTAGGCTCAATCTCAAATGAGACATTTATCCACGTTTGAAGATATTGCTAATTTTTTAGGAGGCTCAATATGAAGAACAAAAAACTTTTTGGTGCAATGGTGTTATTTGTATTTTTTGTTTCTGCCCAGAGCTTGTACGCGATGGAGGTTCAGGGAAGCATCGAGTTTAGATATCTAAGCCGTAATATATGGAGAGGCTTTGATGTTTATGAGAAGAATCACGGAGCATTTCAGACCGAGTTGGATGTTTTCCTGCCGACTACAGGGTTTGGTTTTACTACTATGTATTCCCGCGCTACAAGGAGCGGATTTGAAAATCAGCAGTGGTGGCCGTATTCGTTTTACTACAAAACAGATTTTATGCAAGACAGTGCAGCCAAAACAAACTTTAAAATAGCATGGACGCATTATGCTCACCCTGACGAACCTCGTTCGGCAGCAGATATGCAGGAAATCAGCGGTGAATTTGCTTGGCCGGAGCTTTTCGGCAATGGTCTGACTCCAAAATATACGATGGCTGCGATGTGGCCTTCCGAAGGGAAATCACGAGTCAGAAACAACGGGGGCTGGGCCCATATATTCGGCCTTGAATATGACTGGAAAGTAGCCGCACTTGAGGAACATGTTGACTCGATAAAGTTGTCCACTGAATTAGTTTACAACGGCGGTTTTGCTCCCGGCAGCGCCACAAGAAACGGCTTAATTGACGGAAGTACGGTTGACCACGACTGGTCGCATATGGTTTTCGGAGCATCCACCGAATACAAAATTGCCGATAATACATCGCTGACTCCGGGCATGTTTTATCAGAGGTCAATGGATGATTCTGTAAATAGAAGAGATGAGTTCTGGATGCAATTAGGCGTTAAATATACATTCTAAACTAACCAAAGCGCATTTAAAGTCGGGCATCGGGATCTAAATTCTATGCCCGACTTTTTTTAATCGGCTGAAGTTGTAATACAAGCGATTAAAACCGCTTTTATACCGGCTTTGACAAGGTTTTTCTTGCTTTTTGCTGAAAAATCCGTATAATTATAGCTTTGGGACTTACATAATGCTTGTGAGCAATTAGAGGAGGGTTAGCTCGCAGAAAAAGGAGCTTTGGGTGAACAGGTTTAGGACTGTTTGTTCTATCAGGTTGACTTGTATACTCATTTTGGCGGTCTGCGCGTTCTCAAATATCTCCCTTTTTGCACAAAAAATAGACCTTAGTCCGCAGGCACTTCACCAGAGGCAAATTGCCAGAGATTCCTATGTTCAGCATCTTGCCGAACAAGCCCGCCGCAAAAAAACCGAAGCCGAAAATTGGGCAAGAATCCGACAAATACCCATGCGTCATGTTGGCAAAAGAAACATCTTTGAGCTTGTGGAAATACGTGATGGTGCCCCGATTTACCTGATGACCCATAATGTAAACGCAGCTATTTCAACCGCCGCTAATCTTATATGTGATATAGAACCCTATAATGTAAACGGCAGCGGATTAAATATTGGTATCTGGGACGCCGGTGGAGTTTTAACCACGCATCAGGAATTCGGCAGCCGGGTTACTATAATGGATGGTTCTTCCAGTTCCTCTCATTCGACTCATATCGGCGGTACGATTGGAGCGAGCGGTGTTGTTGCTTCGGCCAAAGGAATGGCTCCGCTGGTCGGGATTAAATCTTATAACTGGACTAACGAATTTTCTGAGATGGCTGCCGCTGCGGCATCGTATCCCCAAGAACCGGGTAAAATTTATGTCTCCAATCATTCTTACGGAACAGCTGCGGGCTGGATATACGCAAGCTATTCCGGTACTACTGCGTATCACTGGCGGCAGGGGGCCGGATGGTCCGGTGCCTCTTCAGTCGAACCTTATTTCGGTCAATATGACAGCTCCGCCAGAGAGTATGACCAGATTGCTTACAATTATCCGTATTATCTGATTTTCAAATCCGCCGGAAACGACCGCAGTGACAATCCTGAAATCGGCGAGACAGTATATTATTATAAAACTTCACCTCCGAGAGGATGGAGGTCTTTGAGTTATAGTACATCTGTTGCGCCTCCGGGTGATGGTGTTGTTAAAGGCGGATACGATACAATTTCCTGCGAAGGGGTAGCTAAAAATATAATTACCGTCGGAGCGGTTAATGACGCTGTAGCCGGCGGGGTTCGTGATATATCCGAAGCGACTATGACTAATTTTAGTGCATGGGGGCCCGCTGATGACGGACGAATCAAACCTGATATTGTAGCCAATGGGGTCAGTGTTTATTCGACTAATAACGGGTATAATTCTGATTATACGACAATGACCGGAACAAGTATGGCTACTCCGAATGCCGCAGGTTCGGCGATGCTTCTTGTTGATTATTATCGGCAGATTTATCCCGGACAGGCGATGCGTTCAAGCACATTAAAAGCACTTATTATTCATACAGCCGATGACTTAGGAAACCCCGGCCCTGATTATCGTTACGGCTGGGGTTTAATGAACGCCAAAGAAGCAGCCGATTTAATACCTCAAGACAGAATTAAAATCGGTCTTCTCAGCACCGCTGACCCGACCGATATTTATGAAGTTTACTACACCGGCGACGGGCCGATGAAATTCACTCTCTGCTGGACAGACCCACCGGCGACGGCTATTTCAACCCATGATAACCCATCGCCGCGATTAATTAATGATTTGGATTTGCGTGTAATCGCGCCTGATGATGTTACTGTTTATTATCCATATATCCTCGACCCGGCGAATCCTTCTGCACCCGCGACATTCGGTGATAATACCCGTGATAACGTTGAGCAGGTCTATATCGATTCGCCCCAACAGAGCGGAATATATAAAGTTCAGGTCAGCCACAAGGGCACTCTCAGCAGCGGCCAGCAGTATTATTCTCTTATTTTAATCGATTCGCCAGAACCTCAGCCGCCGATTGCGGTTGATGTAACTGTCTCTGCCGCGCCTGATTTTCCTGTAAATATTATTCTTAATGCCTCCGATGACGGCCTGCAGGCTCCGCCCGGAGCTTTGGATTATATTATTCTTTCATTGCCTCAGTACGGTGATTTAGAAGACCCGCTGGGAGGATTAATTACTGAAGTACCGTACACATTGCTCGACGGCCAAAACGAGGTCATATACACAGCCCTAAAATGCTACGCAGGCCCAGATGATTTCGAATTTATCGCTGATGACGGAGGCATTGCTCCGGAAGGCGGAGAATCGAATATCGCTTTGGTTTCAATAATCGTAGGAAATGAGCCGGTTGTTATTTTTGAGACCGATTTTGAAGATGGTCTGCCCCAAGGCTGGACTATCATAGATGGTTTCGATGACGGGATAACATGGATGACTGAAAACCCCAATAGCAGAACAAGTCCGGGCGGCTATTTGAACGGTATTTTTATGCTGGTTGATAGCGACTGGGCCGGATATACGGATATGAACGAGGTTCTGATAACTCATAGTATTGACTGCTCCGGCTTTACAGATGTGAAGCTGATATTTAGTCATTACTTTAAATTCTATGCCTCTGTCGGTGCTGAAATGGGTGATGTAAATGTTCGAGTCAACGGCGGGTCTTGGCAAAATGTTGCTCGATATACCGGTGAGGATTTCGATGAAACCGTGGAAATCGATATTTCCGTAATCGCCGACGGCGAGCCTAACGTTCAAATCGGATGGCACTATTACGATGCGAATTACGATTGGTTCTGGGCTGTCGATAATGTGCAAATTATCGCGACGCCCGTCAGCAATGTAATTGCGGGCGATTTCGAGCCTAACTGCACTGTGGATTTCTACGATTTCGGAGCGATTGCTTCGGTATGGCTGATTGATTCTGACGACCCGCTATGGGACGAGCGTTATGACATATCAGAGCCGCCGGACGGAATTATTGATATGCTTGACCTTGCCGTTCTTGTCGAAAACTGGCTTATAACCGTACCGTAAAAATCAAATATTAAAATGTTTCTCGTTCGATTTCGCCGAGCGAAAATCTTCCGTCACCACGCATAAAATCTATCATTTTATCCATCTGCCGATGGGCAAATTGCGTCTCGTTGGTAACCAAAGCTATCCCGATAATCGCGCTGTTATAAATATCCTGATGGTCAACTTCCGAAACCGAAGCGTTGAATCTGCTCTGAAGCCGCTCAATCACACTCTTAACGATACTCCGTTTCGCTTTGAGCGAATTTACCCCGTGCAGGTATAACTGAACTGTCATCGCACCGATAATTATTTTGTTAAACCGCAATACTTTGGGCGGTCTTGTATAAAAATTATTTTTTCAGTTTCTTTATAATCTGTTCCGCGACATTTTTACCTGATTTTAGCATACCTCCGAAAATCGGTCCCATTCTCGGAAGATTATAAACCGCGCAAACGCTCATTCCGCAAACAAATAATCCCGGATAAATTTCGCCTGCCCGCTCGACAACGCCTTTTTCGCCGCTTTCAACATCCATAAATCCTTCTCTGATTCTGGGCAGCAAATCCGGCTTGCGGTCAACAAGCATCTTAATTATTTCCGCAGGATGACCTGTCGCGTCAACCGTATATTTCGCGCTGATGCAGTACGGGTCAACGTGCAGCGAACTCATCAGTATCGGCGTAGCGTTTATAACGACTCCTTCGACCGCCTTCTTTTTCAGTATTATATCTTCGACCTGAACCAAATTAAAAATTTCCGCGCCGGCCTTGGCGGCTTTGTAAGACAATGCAGCCGCAAATTCGATTGAGTTGGCGCAGTAAAGATTACCGTGTTTTTTGGTAGTAACTTCCAGCTCGTCCAAAATTTCCGTTTCTTCGAATACGACCTGATTATATCCGCTTGCTCCGCCCCATGTTCCGCCGCCTAAGGAGAGCTTTTTTTCAAGAAGGGTGGTTTTGACATTGGCTTTGGCAAGGTAATACGCAGCTACAAGCCCTGAAGGCCCGCCCCCGACTATCACAACGTCGTTTTCCAATCTGCTCAAAAGATTATTAAAATATTTTTCGATAATAGCTTTTGAAATTTCGATTTCCTTCATTTTGCACGCTCCTGAAAAAATAATTTTGAAATAAAAAAAGCACTCCTGCAAAAGGGAGTGCTTGGTATTTCTGTAAGCTACTGCCTTCCTTCGCAGGTTTTAACCTGATCAGGTTCAAGGGTCATCCCGATTCATCGGGATTTCTCAGCCATTTGCCGAATTGAAATTCGATTTCGGCTCTCGGCTCCCCTGGCAAATCATCGCCGTAATTTTAACGAGCTTTATCCAAAACGCAAGCTTATTTTTTAAGTGCCGGCCATTCGAGCAGATGCATAAACTGACCGACTTGAGGGTCAATTTTTTTATGGTTACTTTCAGGATATGTAACACGATACCTGATATACCAAGGGCCGTGCTCGAATAAATAAACCTGAGAAAAACAAGGCTTCTTTTTGAAAAGATTCGGTGCTGTATGCTTAAAACTCGCAGCAAGGCCGGTTTGGACACCTACTTTTTGACCGATTTTAATGGTGCCGTCAAAAAAGCTGTCTATATCGGGATAAATATCAAGCAGTGAGACCTTAACCTCGTTAAAATGCCGATTAATATCCGGCTGCGGCGTATGGCTGACTATGGAAGACGGATAAATATAAACTTTTATAATCGCCGCCCGACCGAAAATGCCTCGCATCTGATAGTCAGCCGAAAAATTCTTCGCTTCCCGGTCATATCGGAACATATTGGTTCGCTTAAACGAACCGACCGAAACAGGCAATAACATCCCCGATGCCTCGTGAGTGTAATCGCCCTTGATGTGCATCTCGGAAATCGCAGGCTCGTCAGGTTCGAGCGTTCTGGGTAATTCGGAACATCCGACTAAGAAAATCAATACAATTACGCTCAGGTATTTCATCTCGGTCTCTTTCCAAAAATTGTCCTATTCTATATCATCTAATTTTCGGCATTATATTGTTTTTGCGTCGAACTGCAACTTTCAATTAAATACGGCCTCTGTTAGAAAATTAATTCTGAGCTGAATCTAATTATTAAGTTCTTACCTGTCGCTTTGGTTATCGGCGGAACGGAAATTTAGAAGGCTATTTTCAAGGCAGTTCCGATTACGTTTGTATCGTTCCAGCCTGAGCGGGATTCCATCGACTGCAGCATATAATAAATATCGCCGTTTATTCCTTTGAGCAGTTCAAGAGTAAATCCTGCGAAAAATCTGTTTCCGCTCAAGCCAAGACCGTTCGAGCTTATGAAAATTTCATCAGCAATATAGGGCTGAAGGTTCAACGGCGTCAGCTTTAAGGGAAATTTTAGCGTGGTTTTATTTCGATATCGAACATGGTCTTTGTCTTTTTCAAGGTCGCGATACTCGAATCTCGATGTATTAGACACCGGCATATCGAAGATTTTACCTTTTAATGTTAATGTCAGATAAGGGCTTTGCTCCTGCCGCCAATCGCCGAAACCACCGCTGTCTCGCTGATAGATGTGTCTGTAGCCGAAACCCATATCCAGCCAATCAGCAAACCCACCGTAAACAAATCCGACATCCCAATGGTGATAATAAAGACGTTTCGCGTCGTCGCCCAGCCGAAATTCCTCCTGCGCGGTTACCTTCCAGTTTTTACTAATATCTGCCGATGCGCCGACATTGAACCAATATTGAAAATCCCCGTCATCGAAAGCCGAAGCACTTTGCCCAAAAACAAAGAGCGTTACAAAAACGAACAATAAAATCTTTTTTTCCGTTTTCATAATTTTATCATCCTTTTTCCCGAACTATCCTCCTAAGAGAAAGTTTTCAGCTCCGACGAGCTGCTTCATCTTTCTGCAGAATTCGGTATTGGGGTTGACGGTGAGCCGATTATCTGCGGCGGCGTAAACGCTTCCTTTATCCGTGCGAATAGCAACATAAATAGGACTTTTGCCGCGGTGGTGCTCACAAATACTGCGAATCTCGGCGATTTTTTCTTCGCTTATATCGTTTGAGCTGAGTTTAATCTTCACCTTTGCGGCGAGTTTGCCCGTAGCCTGTTCCAGCGAAATAATTTCATCGGCAAAGATATTCGGTTTTTCACGCCTGCGGTCAACTTTGCCTTTGACAAAAACAACCCTGTCATTAACAATAAATTCGCCGTATTTTTCCAGAGCCTCGGCAAAAAGAACGACCTCGGTCTCACCCTGCAAATCCTCTAGTACGAACACAGCCATTTTCGAACCGGCGTTTTTCCCTTTCTTTGTTATGTGCTGGCGGATTTTCGTAACCATTCCCCCGATAATAATCGGCTGGCCTTGCTCGAGGTTGTTAAGTTCAATACTATTAGCTGTCGAATAAAGATTTATCGTTTCGGCGCAGTGACTTAGCGGATTGCTCGTAACGTAAAACCCCAGAACGTCTTTTTCATAAGCTAACATCTGCGCTTCCGGCCAAGGGTCAACTTGAGGAAGGGTTTGATAATCGCGGGAATAATCGTCCTGCGACATTTTTCCGAAGAAATTAAGCTGCCCGCCGTTTTTGTCCGCCTGAAGCGTCGAACCCATCTGCATTGCTTTTTCCAGCCCGGTCATCATCTGCGCGCGGTTGCCGCCAAGTCGGTCGAAAGCGCCGGCTTTTATCAATGATTCCATCACCTGCTTATTAGCGGCCCGCAAATCTACATTTTCACAGAAATGATACAGACTTTTGAATCTGCCGGTTTTTTCTCTGGCAGCGATTATCTGCTCGACGGCTTTGGCTCCGACCCCTTTGACCGCGGCCAGTCCGAATCTAACCACTTCTTTTTTATTATCAGAATGCCCCTGATAAACCGGAGTAAAATCAACGCCGCTTTCATTGATATCCGGCGCCAAAACCTCGATTCCCATTCTGGAGCACTCGCCGATATAATCGACGACTTTCTCGGTGTTTCCCATTTCATAAGTCAGAAGCGCCGCCATAAATTCGACCGGCCAGCGTGCTTTCATATACGCGGTTTGATACGCGATAAAAGCATAACGTGTCGAGTGGCTTTTATTAAAGCCGTAACCTGCGAACCGTTCAATCAGCTCGAATATTTCACCCGCCTGATTTTTGCTGAGTCCTTTTTCGGTACAGCCTTTGATAAATCTTTCCTTTTCTCTGGCGATGATTTTGGCGTTCTTTTTGCTGATTGCCTTGATTAACGTATATGCCTCGCGCAGCGGTATATCGCCCAGACGATTACAGATTCTCATCACCTGTTCCTGATAGACCATAATGCCGTAGGTCTCCTGCAGGATTTCTGTCATAATCTGATGCGGCAGCGACCATTTAGCTCCGTGTTTACGGTCGACATAATCTCCGATAAGTATCATCGGCCCGGGCCGATATAACGCATTGGCCGCGATTAAATCTTCTATCCGGTCAGGACGCATTTTCATCAGCAAATCCTGCATTCCGCCGGATTCGAACTGAAAAACGCCTTTGGTAAAACCGCCCGAAAACAGCTCGAATACCTTTTCGTCGTTGATATCGAGCTTTTCCAAATCTATTTCTACGCCGTGAATTTCTTTAACAAGCTTTTTGGCTCTTTCCAAAACACTAAGTGTTTTTAGCCCCAAAAAATCCATCTTCAAAAGGCCGACTTTTTCCACCATCGGCCCTTCGTATTGCGTTACTATATCATCCGAACCCGATGCTTTATAAAGAGGGACATAATTATCCAGCGGCTCCTGCGCGATAACAACTCCGGCTGCGTGAACCGATGCGTGACGGGCCAAACCTTCGAGCCGTTTGCAGATGTCGATTACTTTCCTTGTCCGCTCGTCATTTTGATACGCCTCTTTCAGCTGCGGTTCGGTTTCCAAAGCTCGGTCGAGCGTCATGCCCAGCGTTTCAGGAACAAGCTTGGCAAGCCTGTCAGCTTCGGCCAGCGGTATATTCATCACTCTGCAGACATCTCGAATCACCGCGCGGGCTTTCATCGTTCCGAAGGTTATAATCTGTGCGACATGACCGTATTTTTCCCGAACATAATCTATGACCTTGCCTCGGTTGTCCTGACACATATCGATATCGATATCAGGCATCTCGTGCCGGGACGGGTCCATAAACCTTTCGAAGAGCAAATCGTATCGCAGCGGGTCGACGTCACAAAGACCCAGACAATAGCCGACTAATGTTCCGACTCCGCTGCCTCTGGCTCCGACGGGGATATTATTTTCGTGAGCGAAACGGCAAAGGTCCCAGACAATTAAAAAATAACTGGCGAATCCTTTTGATTCGATTACGTTAAGCTCGCGGTCCAGACGTTCTTTTATCTGCGGGGTAATCTGTCCGTAGATTTTTTCCGCATTTTCATAGCAAATTTTAGTTAGGAATTTTTCAGGTTTCGAGCCGTCTTGCGGAACGAATCTTGGTGCATGGCGGGTTTTCAGGTCAAGCTCCACGCTGCATCGCTCGGCAATCATCAAAGTATTATCGCAGCCTTGAGGAATTTCCGCGAAGTCCTCGCGCATCTGCTCAGGGCTTTTGAAAAAAACATCTGTAGGGTATATCAGCCTGCTTGGGTCGTCAGTCATTTTACCGGTACTGATGCAGCACAGGCAATTGTGGGCTTCGTAGTCCTGCTCGTCGAGAAAATGTACATCATTAGTAACGACCGTTCCAAGACCGAGTTTTTGCGCTAAATCAATCAGACCTTGCCTGACAGCCGGTTCGTCGTCTTGATGCTTTTGAATTTCGATGAAATATCGTTCCGGGCCGAAAATTTTCAAAAACCCTTCTGCCGCTGTTTGTGCAGCGTTAAAATCACCTCCAGCCAAAAGCCATGGAATCTCGCCTTTAAAACACGCGGTTGTACAAATCAAACCTTTGTTAAATTCAGCAAGAGCTTCCTTATCAATTCTCGGTTTGTAGTAAAATCCGTCAATAAAAGCTGTGCTGGAAAGTTTTAGCAGATTCCGGTAGCCGGTGTTATTCATAGCTAAAAGTAAAAGATGATATGCTGCTTCGCTTGCGCTGGATTTTTGCCTGTCGAGTCTGCTGGCCGGAGCCACATAAGTTTCGATTCCGATAATGGGTTTAATTCCGGCGGCTATGGCTTTTGTGTAAAATTCCACCGCTCCGAAAAGATTACCGTGGTCGGTAACCGCGACTGAACTCATACCATATTGTTTGCAGCGGTCGAATAAATCCTCGAACCGTATCGCTCCGTCCAGAAGCGAATACTGGCTATGCAAATGAAGATGAACAAATCCGTTATTCGACATTTACTGACCCGTCCTGTGTGTTAGTTTGAATGCCGATATGATATACCAAAGTTCCAATAAAGTCAAAATTTTACCCTACTGAAGCTTTAGGCCCAACGCACAGGTGCTGCCGGTTTTATCCGGATGTATGAAGTAGGGGGTTTTCTATTTGTCAATAATGTGTTAAATAGTAGTCAGGTAAAATCGGGTTAAACATAGGTTTAACAAGATAAAAACAAAGCTGTTGTTAATAATTATGGCAATGGAGGTTTTAATCGTGGGTAAAGCGCGGGCAAAAGATGATATTGCGAGTAAAATAACCGAATCGGCGATAGAGCAGAGGATAGAGCAAATCCGCAAAGGGGATATAATAGTCAAGACCAAACCCGGAGCTCAGGTGAAGATTAAGCAAATTCGCCATGAATTTCTGTTCGGAACGGCAGTGCCTAACAGCCTTGCCGAAAAAGCACCCAAAGCGATGTCCGCGGCAGACCGGAAAATTTATCTAAAAATCCTCAAGGAGAATTTTAATTACGCTGTTCATGAGAACGCTATGAAATGGTATGACTGCGAAGTCAAGCAGGGCGTTGTGGATTATTATATGGCCGAGAGGATATGGGAACTTTGCAGCGAATTAGGCATACCGATGCGGGGACACTGCATATTTTGGGAGAAGGACGAATTTACTATGCAGTGGGTTAAGGACTTGAATAACGATGCGCTTCGAGCGGCTGTTGGACGCAGGGCGGTTGGCGTTACGAAACATTGGGCAGGGCGGATTGATGAATTCGATTTGAATAATGAGATGGTTAACGGAGATTTCTTCACTCGGCGGCTTGGGTATGGAATTATCAATGAGATGGCGTATATGGCCAAAGCCGGCAATCCGAATATAACGGTTTATGCGAATGATTACGGAATTCTTGTAGAGGGCGGTTATAACGCTCAGCCTTATATAGAGCAGATTGAAAGTTTTCTGGCTAATGGTGTGCCGATAGGCGGAATCGGCTGTCAGGCCCATTTTGTCTGTTCTAAAAAGAATAGCTCAAGCAACATAGGCACTACGACAGCCGAATATGTTCAAAAGACGCTGGACAAGCTCGCAAAATTCAATCTGCCGATAAAGATTACTGAGTGTCTTTTTATGGCTGATACCGATGAGGAAATGGCACAGGATATGAAGTGGTTTTTACCTCTTTGCTTCGCTCATCCGAATATCGAAGCGTTTTTGATGTGGGGTTTCTGGGCGGGCGACCATTGGATTCCCAGTACGGCTATGTGGAAAAAAGACTGGACGCCGACAGCGCAGGTTCAGGCGTATCGCGAGCTTGTTTTTGGCAAGTGGTGGACCGAAACTTCCGGCAAAGCTGATAAAAACGGGCAATTTAAAACTCGCGGATTTTACGGTGATTATGTAATTAGCGCGAACGGAAAAGAAAAACAGGCAAAACTGAAAAAAGCCGAAAAAACCTTAAAAATCAGTTTCGAATAGGGCATTTGGGCAGGTTAACCGCGATTCGGAATGTGCCGATAAATGTTTTGCAATCACGCAGGATATAATCGGAGATATTTCAATGTGGACTTTATTAGAGCAGCCTAATATGGAGGTTCAGACAACGAAAAAGTGTCCGTTCTGCGCCGAGATGATACAAATCGAGGCTATTAAGTGCCGTTATTGCGGTGAGTTTTTAGCCGATAAGCCGCAAGTAAAAACTAAATGGTATTTTTCGACGAGTGCTTTAATTCTCGGGTTTCTTTGCGCAGGGCCTTTTGTTTTGCCGCTGGTGTGGTTGAATCCTAAATTCAGTGCCGCGGTGAAAGTAATTATATCCGCTGCGATGATTGCGGTTACTGTGGTGCTTTCTTACGCAGTAGCCCAGATGTATAACAATCTTATGGAGCAGGTTCAGGCTTTGGGTATCAGATAGCCTTTATTTACCTCATACGAACAATAAAAAAGACAGGTGTTTTTAAGCACCTGTCTTTTATTGATATCAGCCAAGTATCCCATTATTAAAATGGTAACTTCCAACCCCCATGGCTGTTTATCTTTTATTTCGTCTGATTAATAATAACCCTAATCCCAGCAGTCCGATCGTGGCCGGCTCGGGGACAACGGTCGTCGTTATGACAAATTTTATTCCGTCATTATAATAGTGACAATCCGGGTCTATGCCGAATCCGAAATTAGCTCTTCTGCTGCTCGAAGGCGGTGTGTTTATGTATTCGGTCAGAACATCTAACAAGCCAAGCTCTGCGAAATCGTAAACCAAATCGAAATTCCGAGGATATCCGCCGTACAGGTCGGACCAGTCGCCTACAAAAGTTCCCTGACCCGCGAAATTATTTCCGCCGCCCTGATAATCAAGATACGTAACTACTCCGTTTATTGGATTATCTAAAAGCGTGGTGTACAGATTATTTTTTTCTTTTCTCCAGTTCCAGATATTTTCGTAGGTTAGCGTTGCTCCGGTAATTATTTCATCCGGCGCGAGGTTAAAATTAATACCCCATGTAAAATAATAATCGTGCGGTAATTCCCAGAGGTCATTGGGTACCGGCTGAAAAACATAAATATAATCGGCTGCGGATATCGAAGCTAATCCCGCGAAAACCAGAACTAAAATCAGAGCTAATCTTTTCATTTATTCCTCCTGTTACAAAAACGGTTCTATAATTCTTAAAAAGCCAAATTGGTTGTTTTTTGATTTAATTCCTGTTGAAAATTGCTAAGCTGCCAAGACTAAGCAGGATAATGGTTGCCGGTTCCGGAACAGCCGAAGATGTAAATGCAGCTGTCGCGGTAAATCCGTCTGTTAAGTCACCCTGAATAGGCAGTTGATTAGTAAAACTGAAAGCGAACGTTTCTTCGTCCAAAATTAAGCCGCCCAAAGCCGGGCCGGTTATGGTTACATCTTGGCCTTCAAAATCAGCTCCGCCGAGTTGTGATATAGTTACCCAGCCGACGTTGAATTCTACTGTAAGAATTTCCGTTGTCTGGTCAGACTCGAAAAACTTGATTGTTCCGCCTTCGGTTTTAAACCCGAAGAACGGGTCCGAGTCAGAAGTGATAGTTACATCGGTAATAGTAAATACAGCGTCATAATACGTCGTAGAACTTAATACATTAAGATTCAATCCTGTACCTGCCCATCCGCCTGTAATTAGACTGCCGTTAAAATCAACTGTGAATAACGGCGTAGAGGCATCTGCTGTCGGGTCCGCGAAAGTAGCGATGGTAATAGTTGCATGCGCAGATGATGCTATTAACAGAACTGCCGCGATTGTGATAATCTTCGTTAAATTATTCATTTTTTTCTCCATTTTTTTAAAAAGTCCGAAGTTTGAAATTTACAGTGTATTTTTCCTCTTTCTCAGAAGGGCCAAACATCCGACTCCGAGCATTGCAATCGTAGCCGGTTCCGGAATTGCCGACGAAGTGAAAGATGATGTGGCTGTAAAGCCATATCTGTAGCTTCCCTGCAGCGGGACATAGTTTGTGAAGCTGAACGCAAATGATTCTTCTGCAAGAATCATGCTGCCCAGAGCCGGCCCGCTTATTGTTACATCATCGCTGGCAAAATCTGCGCCGCCGAAACCGAAGAAATTAACCCATCCGCTTTCGAACTCGATGGTAATGATTTCTGTAGTCTGGTCGGATTCGTAGAATGTAATTGTGCCGGAATCTGTCTTATAGCCCAAGAACGGGTCGGTTACATTTGTTATGGCAATATCAGACATAACAAATACCGCATCGGGATAGTTCACGGAATTAAGAACCAGCAGGTCCAATCCTGTACCTGTCCATCCGCCGGTGACAAGGTCCGACATCAGGTCAATCACAAACAGCGGCGTCGAGCTGTTTTGGGCGGGGTCTGCGAATGTTGCTATCGTCATTGTCGAATGAGCGGCTGGCGACAATAAGACTAATACTAACACTGTGATAATTGTTGTTAATTTGTTCATTATTTCCTCCATCTGTTAAGGTTATAAAAATGGTTAATTGGTCGTTTTAGATTTTCTTTTAAAAATAATCAGTCCGCCCAAACCCAGCATTGCTATAGTTGTCGGTTCGGGAACTAACGATATGCAGCCGACGTATTGATAGGGTGCGCCGGTGGTGCTTTTATATTGCCGGGTGATTCTGATTCTGATTTCGTGGTCGCCGGCAGAAACATCTTCCAGATTCGCTGTTAGTATATGACGGTATGTAATGTCTTTTGCAATGACACCATAGTTATATGATGCTGCAACCACGCCGTCGAACAAAAGCTCGAAAAGCCCGCCGTTCTGATTGGCCAGCAAAGAAGCGCTTTTTGTGTCCAATACTGCTGTGCATACGCTTAATTCGAAGTTGCCTGAAGGCAGTGTAACTACCTGTGAAATTCCGCCGCCGCCGCCGCTATAGGGATATTTTGTTGTGCCGACGCTGAATTTCAAAGCGTTTTTGCAATCTTGTAATAAGCATGTTTCGAATTGGACTACAGGAGGAACTGCAAACCCATTATTCCCATAGGTGGTTCTGAAAACGGACCAGCCTGAAAGGTCTCCTGTTGAAAAATCTCCGTTTGTGATGTAAGCGGAGTCCGAAATGCAGACGAAAAGCGATACCGTCAGCAATACGCAGATTGTCATAAATTTTCGTTCTAACTTCATAAATCTTTTCTGTTAGCTATCAAGCTTAATTTCTAAAAGATTGTCCGATTGCGCCGAGGCCGGTTCCTTCCGGCTTCGGTGCGATCGGTAATTTCCCTTCCGTCCAAAATATTCCGTTATTTTGTGTATATTCTTTCACGGCATTGCCGTGTCTGTTTTCTGCCAGGCTTGTAACCTCACTTTAGTTATATTTTGGTTTACGGTTGTCAAGCCCAGCTTGAGGGAGAAAACTCCTTGTGAGCATATATACACACGTCCTATTAAGAACGTGTCAGCTCTCGCTATAATTATTTTTTAAAAGAACCGCGTCTGTGCATCAGCGAGGCAAGAACGCCGAATCCGAGAATCGCAATACTTGTCGGTTCGGGAACCTGACTGACTTCAACCACAAAATCGTTGTAATCCCAGTCTGCAAGCGGGCATTGTTTGCGGTCATATGTTGGCAAATCCTCGAAGAATAATAGATAAACTTCATAGCCCGTATTAAGACCTTCAATCTTATATGTCACCATATGGTCTTTGCCGTCATAATTTAAAGACGGGTTTGACCACCACAGATAATTTCCCAGTGAACCTGTTGATTTAAGACCCCAGAGAAAATCGCCCGAAGTTGCGACGTAAACACCCGGGTCGCCGATGTCGGCATCGGTTAAAAGCTCGGTATAATTAGTTCCGTCGAGCGCGCCTTGGTCCCATCCGAAAGACTGATTCTGTCCGGCATATTTGGCTTTGGCCTCTACGATAGAATCCATTGACCAAATTTGGTCGAAGTCATCATCGATTCTGTATGCGATTATGGAATTATCTGCGGACGAATATTCGCTCCACATACCGTAATTCAGCGGAACTCCTGCTCCGATGAAATCCGTACCGCCGTCATAAATATCACCGAGTATTTTTGCGTGGCTTGCTTCACCCGGCGGCGGGGCGTATATCGGTGTGAATGCTCCTAATGCGGAAATCGACAATGATAAAACAATTATCATTACAGCCGCATAACTTCTTTTTTTCATTTGTGCTAGGTTCATACTGTTCCTTACCTCCAAATTCCTGTTTATTTATCCTGTTTTCTTTCCTCCTGAATACGCTTAAAATCCGTTATAGATTTAATGTGTTAATTTCTCACATTTTCATAATCGTTTTTTTGGCCGTACGAGCATTTTCTGCGTGGACGGCATCAGGTATATCAATGCCCAAAACAGCCGCGACGGTCGCAAGCAGAAGCTCGTCGCTGCAGTTTTCTGTTAATACAGCCGAAACACCGATGCTCCGTGCCATTATTTCCTGTGCCGGATTTCCGCTGTCTACTAAAACCACTGCCGGCGTATCGGGCCTGACAAGTCTTAGTTTTTTCAGGAAATCGCCTTCGCTGGCATCATCAAGGCGCCACCTTGTAATAACACCGTCGAACCGCTCGAGCTTTAGAAAACTAACGGCTTGCGATGCGGTATCAACGCTTGTTAATTCGATAGGCAGTTCTCTAAGAATTTCGCTCTTGCCGTTCAGGCCGACCGCCAAAGTATGTCCCTGTACTAATACTTTCATTCCAGCAGCTCCTAAGGTTGTCCCTCCCTGAGCTTTAAAAAATACTGTGCGCTTTTACTGTCTTGCTTAAAACTGCGCGCACTATCCTTTATATTCATCGCGGAAACCCGCGTTTTTTTACTTGCTGGGTCGGTAGGGTGACCGCTTCCCAGCGAAGAAGGTGAAAGAGGGTTTTTGGTTTTTCTTTTTAATCTTCCTTCGAATATTTTTTCGCGACCTAAAGCCGCGTTTTTAAACGCGCTGGGCGACGGGATTGATTGTTCATCAAAAAACGCCAACCCAGCGAAGAAGGACATAATAAATCAAGCCTCATCAATATAAGTTTATTTTAATCACAGCTTAGCTGTGGTTATAATCGCGCTGGGCAAATTACAACTGCCGTCGAACTTGCCCCAGCGAAGAAGAGGAGGAGAGTGAGAGTCGTTATGTACTCCATATATCAATCACGACGTGGTCGTGTTTGCTTGCCGCCGGGCTTGAGAGTCAAACCCAGCGAAGAAGAGGAGGAGAGAAAATGAGAATTGTGCTCAGCCACCTAATCATAAACACGGATATACCGTGGCTAATCTCTGCCGGGCTTGGAAGTCTGGCCGGACCTCTTAGCCCAGCTTGGGGGGAGAAAACTCCTCGTGAGCATATGTAAATCACAACCCAAGATGGTTGTGCTCGCTCTCCAGAGCAATATCACAGCGTATTCGACACAGGCAGATTAAACATCCTTCTTAGTTTTCTCCCTGTCTGTTCATTCTGCCAAGCCGACAGCTTTCTCCTCACTCCACTCCTGTCTTCTCTCCGACTGTCGGGGCCGATTCGCTGAAAATATCGATGATATTCTGTTTTCAAAGAGCCTGCTGTTTTCGTCTTTTGTTGTCTGTTCTTGCTTTCACTAATACATATTAGCAACCGGTGTGCCAGAGGGCGGAAAAGAAAAAATAAAAATCTTAACTTCTTATAATACAGTAACTTATGGTTTAATGTTTTTCGCAGGGCCAAAAATCACTGATGCGAACCAGCCGGCGTGAACGGTCGCTGAATTGTTTGAAAGGCAGTTGTAAGTGCTATATAAAAAAACGGCTTAAATAAAAAACGGCCTATATGGTTAGTGCTGACCATTTAAGGTAGTGTCCTAATTTGAAGGAAATATTTTGAATACAAGAAATGGTTATAAGGTGATTGCAAGGGGAAAGTGGGCTTTAAGGCGATTTAATTTGTACTTTTGGTTGGCCAATTTATTGGGATTTGATACAGATATTGATAAGACTCGCCGATGCAAGTTTTTAAGTATTTGGGGTCAAGCTCAACGCGGGTTACTGGTACAGCCCCCTCTGGAGTATCAAGCCATTCTAAAACCGCATAAGGGATTCCGTTATCAAATTGCAGGTCTATTTTTGCAATTATGCTTTCCTTGTCTTTCCAGAGAGGAGCAATCATTTTGAAAACAATATCGTCCATATTACCTATAAATATAATAGGTTTTGCGTTCTTTTAAAAGTAAATAGTGTTCTAATTTGAGATTTTTAAGCACAAGCTTTTTGCTGTTGCGAAAACCCTAAAATCTCCTCGATACTCCATATATGGTCAGTTAATCCTGCCCGCATAGCAGGGGTAATTCTAAGGGTTCTATGTATCCGGCAGAAGTTATAATAGGCAAAATACAGGTATAGTGCAGCCAGAAGATTCTCATATTTTTTGCTAAAACCGTTTGTAAGCCTTGTTAATCTTCTTGTGGCCATTCTCATAGTAAGATTATGGCGTTCCACAAAAGAGGTTGATATTGTTCGTTCCTCGAAACTACCGAGCATTACGCGCGGTTTAGTTAATACAAAATCAACAGGTGAATAGCCTTCTACTTGTGGATTATCGCTGTGCATATATACCTTTACAAGCTGCGCGTGGCTTGCCATACCTCTAAAGGCCAATAAAATGGCGTTATCGTATGCTGCCAAGCCGTCTGTTGTGATATGAACATAGCCATTAAGTTTACGCCTTAAATCCTGCATAAATTTATAGGCTACCTTGAAGTTTCTCTGTCCTATTGAAAAATGCGGGATAAGCTTTGTTTTACTGTCTATGCCGACATAGATAAACTGCGAACCATATATACCTTCAGCCTGTTCCTCTGGTGTTAATTTAGAATCTTTTTTACCGATGAACGTCCAAAGCTCGTCAACCTGCATAGATTCTATATGGACGTTTTTAATCAGGCTGTCCATAACGAATTTAGCCTGTTGACCTGCATTTAGGAGCAATCGCATTATCGTATCTCTGTGCGCTCCTGTAAGGCGTTCTGTGCTGCGAATTGAGCAGCCTTCGACCAAAGTATGCAGAATCTTTGTTTGGTGTTGAATTGATAATCTGTTCATTTTTAGACTCCTGTCAATCTTTGCTTGACAGAAAGCCGATAAACAGATAAACTACATATACCAAAATAGCTGCTTGGCTTCGGTCAAGCGGTTAAGAAAGAGCAGGCTGTAAGGCCACGAACCAGAAACCTGCTCTTTCGGTTAAATACCGGACGGTATGGGATTCGAACCCACGAAAGCCTTTAGGAGCTTTACTCAGGTGTAAGCTGAGTCCTTTCAGCCATCTCAGGCAACCGTCCTAATATGCCCGCTGGTTCGTTTGCAAGGAGTCAGCGGGTTTTTATTCACTTATTAAAGAACAAGCTGGACTGTATGGATTTGGATTCCATTCCGGCTGGCTTTGGACGCTCTTATGCAATCAGTGTTAGCCCACTGTTGCATACAACCAGACTTATACCGTCCTAAACGGCTTTCACAGTCCATTACTCGTTTCATTGTTTGCTTGCCTCGTTTTGTTTTGCCATTGCCTCAATGAATGCAACAGCAGCTTTCACCATATTAGCTTGACCAACAGTTATATTTCGAGGGATTCTGATAAAACAGGGGAAATCTGCATCTATTGGAATCGGCTGGTCAAATGCATTGTCAGGTTTTTGCTCATTTTGTGGTGTTTCTTTAGCTATCGCGGATTTCGGTGAAACAACAGAATTAGTACGTTTTTTTGGCGTTACTGACCGCTTTCTGATTTTCAAATGCGGGGAATATTCAATGCCCGCCTCTTTGTTAGCTGTAAGAAAAAATCTAATGCATTTTTCTTTCACCTGTGGGTTTAAATCACCAAACATATCCTCGACCTGCTTTCGGCTTACAGATTTAAGGTCAATACCTTTGGTAATATCATCGTAAGCTGAAAGAATGCACTTTTTAACCGCCTGTGGCCATTCCTTTTGATTATAAGCATCGGCAAGTTCTTTAAGGTTTGACGTTGCATTATTTTGGTCATCAATAAGTTTTAGAGATTTTAAAGTAACCATTACTGTTGCACGAGCAGAGCCAGAAAGTTTTCTGGGCATCATTGTATTGTCAATTTTGTCAGTGACAACCGTATCGTGTAAATGGCAAATAAATGCTTTTAACGTAGGATACGAGACATAAGGGAAAATTGGTTGTTTGGTTTCTGTACTCATTGTTCTATCCTTTATTAAGTTTTAATATTTGATACTTAACCAATTATACTAAGGCGGACAAATTATGCAAGCTATTTCTTTGGCAAAATCTAATAATTTCCAAAAAAAGGACAAATTATTCTTAGTCCTTATAATTAAAGGGTTTATGGGTGAACCAATAGCCCTAAAATGCCTAAATAAGGACGATAATTTTGTTACCCTACTTGGAAAAAGCGGAAAAACGCAAATAAAACTAAAAGTCAAGTACGCTTATTATGATGCGGAAACGTATCAAAGGCTACAAAATGCGTTTAATTCCAGCAATAAAGAGCTTCTTGAAGCCGAATGGCAAAAAGCGAAACCAATATGTTAAAGATAATTTTTAATTCCCAAATTAGGACACTACCCCATTTAAGACAGTTTCCTAATTTTAGGTTATGATAGTTTTGAAAATTACGCAAAGAATCTTGTAAATCTCCGGCAGGTGCGGGTATAAAAATTATAAAAAGATTGTTTTATATTGCTGCTTTGACCGAGCCGGTAAAAATATTACAATAAATCGCAGCGATGAAGCAAACCCAAGACAAATTGAAAACGATTCGAGAGCAGATAAAGAAATTTCCTGCGGGGCCGGGTTTGTATTTTATGAAAGGCCCTCGCGATAAAGTTCTTTATATAGGCAAAGCCGCTAATCTGCGTTCGAGAGTGTCCAGCTATTTTCAGCCAAGTGCCGATATTGCCGAATCACGCGGGCCGAAAATTGTTGAAATGCTGAGCAAAGTTCGGTCGGTTGATTATCTCGAAACCGCTAATGAGGTTGATGCGGTCTTAAAAGAGGCACGGCTGATAAAAGATATTCGCCCGCCTTATAACAGCGACCTCGTCGACGACAAAACCTTCCCGTATCTTGAAATTACTACCGGCGATGATTTTGCCGGTGTTTATATCACAAGAAAACCCCGCCCCAAGGGCAGCCGATTATTCGGGCCTTTTATCGGTGCGCATGATTTAAGACAAACATTGGTTGTCCTGCAAAAAATATTCAGATTCCGAACATGCAAACTGGAAATACGCGATGAAGATTTAAAACGCAAATTTTTCCGTCCTTGCCTGCTTTACAGCATAAAACAATGCACCGCTCCGTGCGCGGCTTTGATTGATAAAAAAAGCTATAGAAAAATCATCACCGATTTAACGAAATTCCTCAAATCCAAGCGCTCGGTAATTCTCAGGCAGTGGAAAAAGTTAATGGCCGAAGCGGCAGAAAAATTCGATTACGAACAGGCGGCTGTTTATCGAGACAGGATAAAGCTGATTGAACGGCTTGATGAGAGAGGTTCGCCGGAAGATGATTTACAGCCCGAGGTCTTCGCAGCAGAGCCTTCGGAAGCTCTCGAAAAAATTCAGAAAATTTTCGAAAGCCCCGAGCCTGTCAGGATTATCGAGGGAATCGATATCGCTCATATTTCCGGTTCCGACAGCGTCGGGTCTTTGGTTAAATTTATCGACGGCAGACCTTTTAAAAGCGGCTATAGACGGTTCAAGATAAAAACCGTTGAAGGGATAGATGACTGTGCGATGATTGCCGAAGTTGTCAAACGCAGATACAAATATGCGTTGGCAGGGGAGGAGCTTTGGCCCGATTTGATTTTGATTGACGGCGGTCTGGGGCAATTGCACGCGGCGGAATCCGCACTGATTGAAATGAATGCTCCTTTGCCGAGTCTTGCAGCGCTTGCCAAGAAACAAGAGCAATTATACATTCGCGGCCAATCGAATCCTCTCGAGCTGCCGAGGACTTCGGCTGCGCTGAAATTATTACAGTATGTCCGCGATGAAGCCCACAGATTTGCTCAGCATTATCACCATATTCTCCGCGATAAAACCTTAGATGATGACTAAAGACCTGCCAAAGTTTAATCTGATTTAATTACCGATAGGCCTTCTTCGGTCAGGCCGTTAATTCGCGCATCGCTGTCGAAAGATTTGATATTTACGCTATGAAGCTCGATATGACCGGCCAATCCCGCGAAAACCGCATTAATATCTGCGGTTCCTTTATTGCCTAAAATTTTCGGAGCTATATAGACACAAATTTCGTCAGCCAGCTTTTCTTTTAGAAAAGAGCCAGCCAGCAGCGGCCCGCCTTCGACGAGTATCTGGGCGATTCGGCGTTTACTAAGCTCATCTATAACAAAATGCAGGTTAGAATCGCCTTGTAAATCCGGATATGTAAGAATTTCTGTGCCGGTTGCGGTTAGCTGCTGAAGTTTTTGCGGATTAGATTTAGCCGAAGGTTCGTAAGCGACTATTAAAACAGGCTGCTGCTGGGCGGTTTTTATTAATTGGCAGTCCAAAGGTATTCGTAAATGGTTATCCAGCACTACGCGTATTAATTTTTTGCCTTTATCAGGTCTAATCGTCAGAAGAGGGTCGTCCGCAAGAATAGTTCTGATTCCGGTGATGACGGCTTGAGTTCTGCCTCGAAGCTGCTGTACGTCGGCTCTGCTTTTTTCCGAAGAAATCCAGCGGTGCTCCTCGTCGCGGTTTGCCCAAGCCAGTTTGCCGTCTATGCTTTGAGCCCATTTTAGTATTACCCAGCTTTTTCCGGTTTTCGCGAATTTTATAAACGGTGCGTTTAAAAGTTTTGCCTCATCTTCACAAACGCCGATTTGCGTTTTAATCTTAGCCTGATTCAGTTGTTTAATTCCCTGCCCGTCGGCGTGTTTAGAAGGGTCGAGTATCGCCGCGACGACTTTAGCTATGCCGGCTTGGATAATTGCCTTTGTGCAGGGCCAAGTTTTACCGTAATGACAGCAAGGCTCGAGCGTAACATACATCGTCGAACCTTTCGGGTTGGCTCCGATATTTTTACAATCCGCCAAAGCGTTTATCTCTGCGTGCGGGCCTCCGAATTCCTTATGGTATCCTTTGCCGATGACTTGGCCGTTTTTAACTATGACGCAGCCCACCGCGGGATTCGGCTCGACAGAACCGATACCTTTGGCAGCCAGTTTTAAAGAGGCTTGCATATATTTTGTGTCGCCGGTCATAGCATCTCTAAAAATTCTTTTTCGTTAATAATTTTTACACCCAGTTTTTTTGCTTTATCGAGTTTACTGCCCGCATCATCACCGGCCAAGACATAATCAGTATTTTTACTAACGCTCGAGCTGGTTTTGCCGCCGTTTTCTAATATCATCTTTTCCGCTTGGCTGCGTTTTAAATTGGGCAGTGTTCCCGTAAGCACGAATATTTTACCCGACAGCTTGCCTTTGTCTTTATTTTTTTCAGGAGGCTGCGGTTTAACTTGTGCATTAAGTAATTCGTTTATCACTGAAATATTTTTATCG
>Ga0265293_10003351_pt1 | contig 29879 bp, 31 predicted proteins | sample Munlanlewell138R_FD_192505 | JGI IMG/M metagenome (GOLD analysis project Ga0265293, IMG submission 192505) | Leachate microbial communities from a municipal landfill in Southern Ontario, Canada - Leachate well 138R | ecosystem: Engineered > Solid waste > Landfill > Unclassified | place: Canada... | reverse complement strand
ATCTCGGAAAAAGCAGCTCTAATGTCGATATTTAGGGAGTTTCTATATGGTAGCAAGAGGGGGACTCGAACCCCCGACCTCCGGCTTATGAGACCAGCGCTCTAACCAGCTGAGCTACCTTGCCACGTATAAAAAGTTTTAAGAGACGGCATTCTATCCAAAGTTAGCTAAATTGTCAATACTTTTCCGCGTTTTATATGAGTAATTATCTTATTTTTTTAAAAGTGTCTATTAACTTGAGTCTATATGACTCATAAATATTGAATAAAATTATTAATGATATCTTGACACTCAATTTTTAATTAGATATAATAATAACTCAAAAATATTTTTTAATTTAATGAAAATAAAGGAGCAATTATGGGATTTACACCATTGGCAAATAGAGTGCTTGTTGAACGGAAAGAGGAATCAAACACCACGGCAAGCGGTATTATTATTCCAGATAATGCTAAAGAAAAGCCACTTCAAGGTAAAGCTGTCGCAGTAGGACCTGATGCTGAAGGTATAAAAGTAGGTGATACTGTAGTTTTTGGTAAATATGCCGGCACAGAAATTACCATTGATAATCAAGAGTATCTAATCTTAACAAGCGACGATATATTAGGTCTGCTTTCATAAAATAATATATAATATATTTAAAGGATCATAAATGGCAAAAGAAATATTTTTTTCAGATACAGCAAGAAATGGATTGTATGAGGGAGTCAAAAAACTCTCTGACGCGGTTAAAGTAACGATGGGGCCTAGAGGCCGCAATGTGCTTATCCAAAAGAGCTATGGTGCTCCACATATTACAAAAGATGGTGTGAGCGTAGCAAGAGAGATAGAACTTCCAGATAGCTTGGAAAATATGGGTGCTTCGCTTGTAAGGGAAGTTGCCAGCAAAACTGCCGATGAAGCAGGTGACGGTACTACTACGGCTACAATTTTGGCTTATTCTATATTTAAAGAAGGGCTAAGAAACATTACTGCCGGTGCAAACCCAATCGAAGTCAAAAGAGGTATGGATAAAGCTAGTGCAGCTATCATCGATGAGCTCAAAAAAATCTCAAAGCAAGTAAAAGATAAAAAAGAGATCGCTCAAGTTGCTACAATTTCTGCAAATTCTGATCATGCTATCGGTGATTTGATAGCTGAAGCAATGGAAAAAGTCGGCAAAGACGGTGTTATTACTGTTGAAGAAGCAAAAGGGATCAATGATGATCTTGAAGTAGTAGAAGGAATGCAGTTTGACAGAGGCTATCTATCTCCGTATTTTGTGACCAATGCCGAAAAAATGACATGCGAACTAGAGCATCCTATGATCTTGGTGACTGATTCTAAGATCACTTCACTAAAAGACCTTATTCCTGTTCTTGAGCAAATTCAAAAAACAGGCAAACCGCTTTTGATCATCTCTGATGATGTAGAAGGTGAAGCATTGGCAACTTTGGTTCTTAACCGATTAAAAGGCGTATTAAATATAGCTGCAGTCAAGGCTCCAGGATTTGGTGACCGCAAAAAAGAGATGCTAAAAGATATAGCAACACTTACAGGTGCTACGGTTATCACTGAAGAATTAGGGTTAAGCCTAGACAAGACTACAATTGCAGAACTTGGACAAGCTTCAAGAGTAGTTATCGACAAGGACAATACTGTAATAGTAGACGGTAAAGGTGATAAAAGCGGAGTTGAAGCTAGAGTGAATGAGATAAGATCACAAATAGCTAAAACTACAAGCGAATATGACAAAGAAAAACTCCAAGAAAGACTCGCCAAGCTTGCCGGCGGTGTGGCTGTCATCAAAGTAGGAGCTGCGACCGAGACTGAGATGAAAGAGAAAAAAGACAGAGTTGATGATGCCTTGTCTGCTACCAAAGCAGCAGTAGAAGAGGGTATTGTAATCGGTGGCGGTGCAGCTCTCATTAAAGCAGCCAAAAACGTTAAGCTTGACTTGATTGGCGATGAACTCGTTGGCGCTGAAATAATCCTAAGAGCTATAAAAGCGCCAATGAAACAAATTGCCGAGAACGCCGGTTATGATGCTGGAGTAGTGGCAGATAAAGTACTTAATGGCAAAGATGCCAACTTTGGTTTCAATGCTGCAACCGGCGAGTATGTAGATATGTTTGAGGCGGGCATAATTGATCCATTCAAAGTTGAGCGTGTAGCTTTGCAAAATGCTACAAGTGTTGCTAGCTTGCTTCTTACTACTGAAGCAACTATCGGCGAGATCAAAGAAGCTAAACCGGCTGCTCCTGCTATGCCAGATATGGGTGGCATGGGTGGAATGTATTAAACTCCTTAATTATTTATATAAAGCTCCTCTTTCGGGGAGCAAAATAAAAATATATCAAGTTCTTGATGATTTATTAAAATTTACAACAAACACTACTTCCCCATTGTCGTAATAATAGTTCAAAGCAAAACCATGAAGTTCTAAAATTCGTTTAATGATATTTAGTCCCAAACCATATCCTTTATTTCTCCTTGTACTATCTTCTTGAGTAAAAGCACCTGTATAAAACGAAAGTGGTTTGCTAAGAGGATTTGCAAAATTTCTTATCTCTAAAATATTATTAGTTGATATAACGTGAACAATCCCGCTAGTTTTGTATTTGAGTGCATTTTCAATTAAATTTTTGATAGCTATAGAAAGATATTCAATGTCTCCATACAGATGAAATGAAATTTGAACCTCTATATGCAATTCTTCTTCGTCATCTACGAGCATTTTGGTAAGCACATTTGCCAAAAGTGTTTCTATGGAATAAACAGAAAAAGATAGATTTAGATTGTTTGAGCTTAGTTTTTCTACTTCTAAAAGTTCATTAGTAAGAGTATCTATCTGATCGATCGATTTTTTCAAGATATCTTTGTACTTAGAAGATTCTATCATTTCTAAAGATAGCTTGGCTTTTGATATGGGAGTGCGTAATTCATGACTGACATCTGTTAAAAATTGTGTTCTGGAGTGTATAAGGGTTTCTATGTTGGATGCCATTTTATTAAATTGAGAGATAACTTTTGCTATTTCATCTGAGCTATTAATTTCTTTGATGCGATGATCATAATCTCCTTCACCAAATTTTTCTATTTCAGCAGGAAGTCTTCTTAGCGGTGTAAGCATTTTTGTGATAACAAAAAACATTACTATTAATATTAGTACATCTGCTAAAATAAGAATGTTTAAAATCTTTTTTTGCCCCATTTCTTCTACTTGAGTATTGTCAAAGAAGAACACATTTTCATCCAAATAATGTAAGTGCAAAAAATAACCATCACTATTTTTAAGCACCTCTGTATAGCCAAATGATACAGGAGTATGTGATATTTTTTGAGCTTTTTGAAATGAATATTTGCCAGGTGTTATAATACTAAAATTAACCGTTTTCGCTTGAAGCAAAAGAGCATCATTGTCTCCTCTTACTAACGTATCAAAAAGATTTTTTGATGCCTGTATATATTTATCTTTAATAGATGTCTCGAGGTTTCTTTGTGAGATTTCATTGGTCTTAAAAGAGATATAACCCATAAGCAAAATACTTATCAAAAACAGTATTGTGATTTTTGAGAATATTGACATAGTTTAACCTATAAATTTATAGCCAATACCCCAAATTGATTTGATATATTTTGGGGATTTGACATCATCAAGCAATTTGCTTCTAAGGTTTGATATATGCATATCTATGGCTCTGTCTCTTAGGTTGGAGTGTTCACCTTTCAAGTGTCCAGATATATGTTCTCTGGAAAGCGCTTGGTTTGGATGATGCAATAAAAGCACTAATATCTCGTATTCTATCCTAGTAAGTTCAAGCGGATGTCCATCTTGAAGTATCTCCATTTTGCGTTCATCTATCTGAAACTCTCCAATTTGTTGCACGCCCACTAGTCCTTTTATTCGTCTGAAAATAGCATCTATTCTAATTAAAAGTTCTTTTGGTTCATATGGTTTTGCTAGATAATCATCTGCTCCATATTCAAATGCTACCACTTTATCGCCCAGATTTCCTCTAGCACTTGAAATGATAATAGGCACATCACTAATGGAGCGAATCTTTTTGCAAACATCAAAGCCATCAAGCTTGGGCAACATTAAGTCAAGTATGACCAGATCGCAATCATTTTTAGTGCCTAGAGCTTCTAATGCTGTCACTGGATCGTCAAATGCCGATACAGTATAATCGTGGTTTTGCAGATAGTCTACAAGTAGTTCTTGCATCTCCAGATCGTCTTCTATGAGATAAATTTTCAATCTATTTCCCACTCATCCATATAATGGATAAATTTCTTTTTTTGTTCAAAAGTAAGTACAGCATGCATTCGCTCCAAAAACTCTATCTCTGCAAAACTTGCTTTATCGCTCCACTCTCTATTGAATTGTTGCATTTTAATACTATCAAATTGATCTTGTAAAAATATAGTTTGTTTTTGTTTAGCCAACATTTTTTGTGTCTGTTTCAAACTTTTCATTTTAATGCGATAGTCTTGAAGTATTTTTTTAACAATAATTTGTTGGGATGGATTGAGTGCCAAAAAAGTAAGGTCTTTTTTGTAAAGATGATGATCATCATCATCGTGTCCATCAGAGAACAATATGTTTATCAAGAATAGAAACAAAAAAATAATTTTCACGTTCTTAAACCTTTTGGTAATTGTATCAAATCATTTTCTAGCATACCTTTTTCGATATCTTGATGACATGCTTGACAATTTGCTTTGCTTTTTACTTTATTGGATAAAAATACTCTACTATCTATCTCCTTATGTTTTGCTTTCCAGTATGGAGTTTTAGTAATTGCTATAATTGTTTGATTTGTGTCTTTAAGGCTTTTTGTTATTTTGTAAGCAGCTTGGTGTGTAGAGTTTTCGGCACTGTTTTTTTCTAAAAAACGAAGTATAGAAACCCTCGTAGCTTCATCTAGGCTAGCATCTTCTCCGAAATGATCTTCTAGGTTTTCCATCATGGCCGTCCATGATTTTTGAGGTAATAGAAATGGAGGATATGTAATGTGGCAACTGCCACATTCTGCTTCAAACTCCGGATGCAAAACAGCATAAGAGACCGGCTTGTTATAATTAGATATGAGTATGTTTTCTTGGGTAGTGAACAGATAATATAAAAACCAGATAGAAACTGTGATCCAAATAATTTGGAATATTTTTTGCCACCATGAAGTGGATATGCCTAACGGTGTATCTGTTATCTTGTATCCATCTACCATTGAGTCGATAGCATCTCCTTTTTTGATAAACTTATCCATAAGACTGCCAGCTATATGTACAAGCACAACACCCAAAAAGAGATTTGCTAGCAACTCATGCAACTCTTCAAATATTTCCATCTCATGATAATTTGCTTGATGTAAAAATGCAAAAATACCATGATTTTCTTCAATGCCATATGCTAGCATACCGCTAAGAGTTGTTAGAATGGCTACAATGAACATAGTGATTATGGCAAAACTGGATGCCGGATTGTGTCCAATATGTTTATCGCCTTTTAAAAAAACAGAACCCATATATTTCTTTAGTGAATAGATGTTCAAATCAAAATCTCTAAACTTAGAATATCTGGGACCTGCAAATCCCCAAAAGATTCTAAACGTAACCAGTACACCAAAAGCCAATCCGAATATGACATGATATTTTAGAAGTTCGTCCGCATCACCCAATAAATATGCTGCAGCAAAAAAAACTATCATCAAAGTATGAGATATTCTATTACCAAGTGGCCAGATATAACTCTTAATCATCTTTCCACGCTCCATAATTTGGTATTTTTATAGCTCTTTCGCTATAGCTGCCGTTATTTGCAGTGGTGTGGCATGCTGCACAGTTAGTTAGCGAGCCGACCTCTTTTTGTGTAATCATTTTTTTCGGTATTTCGTTATGCTTATTCACAAAATATCTAGTTTGTGTAATTCTAAGAGGCGTTTCATTTGGTCTAATTGACTGTAATATTTTTCTGCTTCTTTTGTACTCTATACCTCTTTCTGCGCTATTTGCTTTTAGATAATTAGCTAGATATTTAGTCGTATCATCATCCAATGAAGCGTCACTGTCGAAATGGTTTTCTAAATTTCCCATCATCTTTGTCCAGGATCTTTGCGGCAATAACCCTGGTTGATATGCAAAATGGCAACTTCCGCATTCTTTGATATATACTGTATTTTTCACCGGAGCTACATCGCCTCTGTTACCCCATCTCTCATCATCAGCGTAAACTCCGCTTATAAAAATCAGTGGTATTATGATTTTTTTATACATTGCAACACTCCTTATTTGGATTGAATATAATAAAGTACATCGCCTTTTTCAAGTGCAGTGCCTTCTCTATTGTAAACATCTTTGAAATTTCGTCTAAGCCATTTTTGTACCTCTTTGGTATCTGTCAATCTGCTTTTATTGACGCTTGGTGCCAATGGCTTGATAATTTTATTGGTAGTTGCATTTTTGCCGTTCTCGGCTAGATTGCTACCATGGCAACTAGTGCAAGAGATCAAATCACCTTTTTTGCCTATATGCTTAGAAGTGAATATCTGCTCACCTCTTTTGGCATTGAAGTCCACAAAACTACTATTGGCTTGCTTTGCTTCACTTTTGAGAGTTGCAATATAGCCTTGCATGGATGGAGAAAAACCTCCAGCATTTGCAAGTACTCCACATAACAACAAAGCTAAAGTGTATTTTTTCATAATAACTCCTTTGATTTGATATTGACATCATAATTCAGAATTGTAAATTACAAAAATATACTCCTTTACAAAAAATTTACATTTGATACTCAATATATACTTGTTGAGTTATTTTTGGATACTCGGTTTTTCTAAGCCTGCTTGCTTATCTGCAAAAATCTGTTCATTTAAAACACCCTCATTTTGAGCAACTATACAGGTAACTACCGCATCCCCGGTTACATTCACAACTGTCCGCATCATATCCAACAATCTATCCACGCCCAAAATAAGCCCGATACCCTCAATTGGAAGTCCTACTTGCGTAAAGACCATTGATAGCATTACAAGCCCGACTCCGGGTACTCCAGCCGTGCCGATAGAAGCAAGTACAGACATTAAGACCACTGTTAAATAACCGCTTATCCCAAGATCTACACCATAGACATTGGCGATAAATACTGTAGCCACTCCTTGCATGATCGCAGTACCATTCATGTTTATTGTTGCACCAAACGGTACCGTAAAAGAAGCAACGGAATTGTCTACACCCATACGTTTTATTACGGTTTGAAGGGTTATGGGAATAGTAGCATTTGAACTGGATGTAGAAAATGCAAAAAGCTGGACGTCTCGGATTTTTTGCAAGAAAATCTTGGGACTGAGTTTGGCAACAAATCTCAATATTAGCATCAATGTACCAAACATATGGAGTGCCAATACTGCAATCAATACCGCAACATACTCTGCTAGGCTAGCCAATAAGTCAAATCCTAATTGGCTAACGGCTTTGGCTAATAGAGCAAAAACCGCAAAAGGTGCGATATGCATGATTATAATAACCATTTGCAGCATAGCTTCGTTTATTATTTTGATTCCTTCTACGATAGGCTCTGCTTTTTCCCCTACCATTAATAAAGAAACACCAAGTAGGATCGAAAAAAAGATGATTTGCAACATATTCCCAGAAGCAAAAGCCTGGACAATATTTTCCGGGATGATATTTATAAATACATCTATAAGTGAAGGTGCCTGACTTGGAGTAAAAGAACTATTGGTAGTCAAGCTATTTTTTGTACCCGGTGAAAATATAATGGCAATACCTATAGCGCTCGCAACTGCCAAAGCTGTTGTAAAAACATAAAGTCCAAAAGATTTGGCACCCACCTTTCCAAGTTTTTTTACGTCTCCTATACCTACCACCCCGCTGATCAGGGAAAAAAAGACTAGAGGAACAACGAGCATCTTAAGCGCGGCAATAAACATCTTGCCTATAGCATCAAAAATACCTTCGATCAGATAAATATCTATCCAGCCCCCTTGGGCATTTAATCCGCTTAGATTGATCGCACCTCCAAATAAAATCCCCAGTACCATTCCTAATAATACTTTAGCGGTCAAACTCATTTATTAACTCCTTATAAAAACTATCATGCGAACATGGCGAACTTTTTACTATAATAGAACTTTTCAAGTATAGAGAATTTTTTATTATTGAAATTGTAGCATAAGAGAATAGGCGTGGGATTTAAATATCACAAAACCTCAAATATCTCCTGAATGATGCACTCTCCATCTATATAGATCTCAGCTCGAAAAATATCGCCTTTTGTATATGAAGCCACACCCTTTGGTGTGCCGCTCATTATGATATCCCCGTTTTCTAGGCTCATAAAAGTTTGTATCTCTTCTAAGATCTCAAGCGGTTTATAGATCATAAGGTCATATGTGGCGTGCTGCTGGAGATTTTCATTGATATATAGTTTCATCTCCAATGTTTCCAAATTACCATTTAGAGGAATAAACTTGCCAAGGACACAAGAGCCGTCAAATCCTTTGGCCCGCTCCCATGGAAGCCCCTTGGCTTTTAGGTGATTTTGGATATCCGCCTTGGTGAGGTCTAGTCCAAAACCTATGCCTTGAAATTTATTGTCAATCACCAAAAAACAGATCTCGCCTTCAAATCTGCAGTCACTTTTATAGAATTTCAGCCTGTTGGTGATAGCAGAGTTTGGTTTGTTGAACAGTACCATATTTTCCGGTATTTCATTGCCGAGTTCATAGATATGCTCTACATAGTTTCGGCCGATACATACTACTTTTGAAGGAGCAACAGTGTTATCGTTGAAGTGTATTGTTTGCATTGTTTTGTTTGGTCTCCAGCCATTTCTCAAAAGGCATAAGAGTATCAATCTGCTTTGGCTGTGTTTTTAATATCTCAGCTAAGCTTTTGACCCCCATTGATAGAAGATACTGTAAATTATGATCAAAAGATGCTTCTTCTATGATAAAAATATCTTTTTTATGTACTTCAAACATAAAGCCGCCGTTTGGGATAGGAGACATTGAAAGTGATACCGTGTAGTGATCTTTTATGATGCTTTCTTTTTGAGAATACATGAGTCCGATATTGTAACTGTCTTTACTTCCAAATCCAGGAATTGCGACTACCAAGACTTTTGTATCTCCTTTTTTTGAGGAGTTAAAAATCTCAATCATATCTTTGACAGTTTTATATCCTGGGATCTTGGCAATTAGTTTTCCAAAAAGAGCAGCCAGCCTGGTCTCTATTAAAAAACCCAATACAAAAAGCCCAACGACCAAAACAACCACAAAAAGTGCTATCCAAAGCGGTTCATTTTTTTGGGGAGAAAAGCCTATTGGGGCAAATATATATGAATTTACGAAAGATTCTATAATGCCATATATCCAAAAAATTACCATAAGAACAAGTGCGGCCGGCAATATACCAAAAAAGCCTTTGATAACTTTTTCGACAAAGCCTGCCAGCATGGTATGTTTTTTGCTCATTTATATGCCGCCTTTATGATGACAAGAACTTCTAAGAGCCAGCTTGCCTTCCATGCTGAGATAACTGTTAAGTGCGCCTATATAAGCTCTTGCACTTGCTAGCATCGTATCAAGACTTAGCCCATGACCAATGATGGCCGGCTCATCATCGTTAAACATTACTTTAACCGTTACATTAGCCAAAGCATCTTTGCCTTTGGATACAGATGTGACTTTGTAATCAAGCAATGTCCCTTGATAGCCGGTAATTCTATCTATTGTTTTAAAGACTGCATCGATCGTGCCACCGCCAATTCCTGCATCTGTAACTTCCTTGTCATTGTGACGGATAGTCACAGCAGCACTCGGCACGCCACCGGTAGAATCCATTAGCTGCATAGCTATAAGTTCATAAGCTTTTTCTACATTTGTCATTTCGCTTGTGACCAGTGCCCTGATATCATCATCGTAGATATCTTTTTTCTTGTCTGCAAGCTCTTTGAATCTATCAAAGGTACTGTTCAAATTTTCATCATCAAGTTCGAAGCCAAGCTTGGCAAGTTTATCTTTGAACGCGGCTCTGCCTGAGTGCTTGCCAAGAACAAGTGTATTTTCCATATCAAGGCCTATATCTTCTGGTCGGATGATCTCATAAGTAGATTTATTTTTTAACATTCCATCTTGATGTATCCCGCTCTCATGAGCAAAAGCGTTTTTGCCCACTATTGCTTTGTTTGGTTGAGGCTCAATACCTGTTATGTTGGCTATCAAGCGGCTTGTCGGATAAATCTCTTTTGTATTGATACGCGTATCAAGTCCTTTGAATACATCTTGACGTGTTTTAATGGCCATGACTATCTCTTCAAGAGCAGCGTTTCCCGCTCTTTCTCCAAGACCATTAATAGTACATTCTATCTGTCTGGCACCGTTTAATACACTTTCTAATGAATTTGCCACACCAAGGCCCAAATCATTATGGTTGTGTACCGATATGATGGCTCTACCCTTGGTATATTGGCTCATCTCTTTGACCATTGCTCCTATTTCAAAAGGCAAACGAAAGCCTACGGTGTCTGGTAAATTGATAGTACTGGCTCCTGCTTCTATGACTGCATCTGTGATCTCTTTTAAAAATCCTATATCGCTTCGTCCTGCATCTTCGCAGCTAAATTCTACGTCATCTACAAAACTTTTGGCATAAGCTACCGCATGTACCGCTCTTTTTATGACTTCATCGGGTGTCATTTTGAGCTTATATTCCATATGGATAGGGCTGGTAGCTATAAAAGTGTGTATTCTTTTTAATGGTGCTTTGGCAATAGCATCAGCTGCTGCTTTGACGTCATTGTCAGTTGCTCTGGCTAATGAACATACAGTTGATCGAGTAATCTTTTGTGCTATTAGGCTGATAGCATCAAAATCTCCAGGGCTTGCTGCAGCAAAACCTGCTTCTATTATATCTACGCCAAGTCGTTCTAATTGAGAAGCTATTTGAATTTTTTCTTCTGTGTTCATGGAAGCCCCTGGACTTTGCTCCCCGTCTCTTAATGTGGTATCAAATATCTTTATCATTTCTGTTTGCATTTTGTATTTACCTTTAATTGCATAAAAACACCTCTAGGCGGTGTAAAATTGTTTAATTGTACCCAAAAAGGGTAGAAAAAATAGAATAAAAATCGTTATTTATTATAGAGAAATTGAAAGTAGCAGGAGAGAAATAGCTGCTTTGGCAAATGGCATGGTAATCATTGAAAATTTCATTTTCTCTCCTTAGTAGTTGTATTTTGTAAGATTATAGCTTATTTTATCTGTAATTTCAAGTTATATTATATAAATATTGATAAAATATATCAAAAATGAATTCAAAAAGATTGCTTTTTGAATTTAAGCTATTTAATAAAATAAAAAATTTGATATGATTCGAAATCATTTTCAAGGGATAACTTTTTGGCTACAAAAGAACAAATATTAGATATATTAAATCATCAGTTTCTCATCATAGACGGGGCAATGGGAACACAGATCCAAGACCTCAAAATCCCTACTAAAGCTTGGATAGATGAGCATGGGAACTCTCAAGAGGGCTGCAATGAACTTCTCAATGATACAGCACCTGATCTTATCAGACAAATACACAAGCGATATGCAATGGCAGGAGCCAATCTCATCTCAACAAATACGTTTGGAACAATGCCATGGGTACTTGATGAATATGGTATGAGCGCTAGAGCTTATGAACTGTCTCGCAAAGGGTCCGAACTAGTAAAAAGTGTATGTGATGAGTTTCAAAGCGATCAAAGTCCTAGGTTCGTATTGGGTTCTATTGGACCTGGGACTAAGCTACCTTCTTTGGGGCATATTGATTATGACGAGATGCATGAAGGATTTTTAGAAGTTGCTCTTGGACTCATAGATGGCGGATGCGATATATATTTATTGGAGACTTGTCAAGATCCATTACAGATAAAAGCTGCTCTTCATGCGTGCGAAGAAGCAAACAAACAGCGAAATGTGAAACTGCCCATCATGGTAAGCGCAACTATTGAGCTAAGCGGTACGATGCTCATAGGTACAGACGCGACTACGCTTATGACCATACTAGAGCCGTTTAATATTCTCTCAATTGGATTTAACTGTGGTACCGGTCCAGAGCAAGTCAAAAAGCACCTCAAACTTTTGAGTGAAATATCCAAATTCCCGCTTTCGATACATGCCAATGCAGGACTTCCGCAAAATAGAGGAGGATATACATTTTATCCTATGGGTCCTGATGAGTTTGCCACTAAACAAAAAGAGTTTATAGAGCTTAACGGAGTTTCATTTTTGGGCGGTTGCTGCGGTACAACACCTCAACACATTTTGGCTCTCTCTAAAGCATTAGAATACGAAAAACCAAAACCTCCAGTAGGGAATATAAAACCTTCCATTGCTTCGTTATTTAATAGTGTAGAGCTTATTCAAACTCCGGCACCTCTTCTTATAGGCGAGCGCAGCAATGCTACTGGTTCAAAAGCATTTAGAGAGCTTATCATAGCTAGTGACTACGAGGGTACCCTGAGTGTCGGTCAAGCGCAAGTCAGAGATGGAGCACATTGTCTTGATGTTAACGTAGAGTTTGCTGGGCGAGACGGTGCTGTTGATATGCGTGAGGTTATGAAGCTGTATAATCAAAAGATCTCGATACCCCTTATGCCTGACGCTACCAGAGTCGGCACTATAGAAGAAGCCCTAAAAGCCATAGGCGGAAAACCTATTATAAATTCAGTGAACTTGGAAGATGGTGAGGAGAAGCTTGATGCCATTTGCCATCTAGCAAAAAAGTTTGGTACAGCGCTTGTATGTTTGGTCATCGATGAAAAAGGTATGGCAAAAACCACCGAAGACAAGATGAGGATCGCTGAGCGCATATATGATCTGTGCGTAAATCGTCACGGCATCGATCCATCAAATCTTATCTTTGACATGTTAACCTTTACGGTGGGAAGCGGAGATTTAGAATATCGTGACGCTGCAATACAAACGATTGAAGCTATCAAGCAGCTTCATGCCAAATATCCGCTTGTAGGCTCAACATTGGGACTTTCTAATATCTCTTTTGGGCTTAGTGCAAATGCTAGAGTTTTTCTTAATTCAGTATTTTTGCACCATTGTGTCGAAGCCGGCATGACAAGCGTAATTATAAATGTAAAACATATAGTGCCATTATCAAAGATGAGCGATGAAGATAGGGCGATTTGTGAAGAGTTGCTTTTTACTCCTGATGACCAATCGTTGTTTAAATTTATTAATCATTTTAGCGATAAAACTATAGACAATACCGGGAGTGATGAAGCATACGAAGCTTTGAGTGACGAAGAAAAGATTGCCAAATTGCTCATTGACGGAGATAAAGAGCGAATGATACCTCTTGTAACAAAAGCTAAAGACCATATCTCAGCAGACAAGATAGTCAACGAGATACTTATAGATGCGATGAAAGAAGTCGGTGAACTTTTTGGAAGCGGGAAAATGCAGCTTCCTTTTGTGCTGCAATCAGCCGAGACCATGAAAACTACTGTTGATTTTCTCAATCCTTATCTGACCAAACAGGAAAAAAGCACCAAAACCGCTTTGGTCATCGGCACGGTTAAAGGCGATGTGCACGATGTAGGGAAAAACCTAGTCGATATAATCCTGACAAATAACGGTTTTAAAGTCTTTAATATCGGCATCAAGACAGAGCTTGAAGAGTATCTTGATGTGCTAAAAAACGAAGAGGTTCATGCTGTAGGCATGAGTGGGTTGCTAGTCAAATCAACTGCGGTTATGAAAGACAATTTGGAAATAATGGCAAAAGAAGGCATCACTATACCTGTACTTTTGGGCGGCGCGGCACTTACTAGAAGTTTTGTGGATGATTTTTGCAGACCTATTTACAGTGGGCCTATATTTTACTGTCGTGATGCATTTGACGGCGTTATTGCTATGAGCAGGATAGAGAAATTTATTGAAGATCCAAGCGTTGGGTTGGATGATCGTTTAGCTGGAGATATGATAGAGCATGAGAAAAAAGAGGTAAAAGAGGCAGTGATCCCTCCATTTAGTGAACTTAAAATGCCTAGCAAGGTTGATATTCCAACTCCTCCATTTTGGGGTCGAAGAGTACTGAGAAAAGAGCAGCTTGATTTTGATATGGTTACACAATGGGTCAATAAAAGAAGTTTGTTTAAAATGCACTGGGGATATACAAGCCGTGGTATGAGCAAAGAGGCATATAAGCAAATCTTGGAGACCAAAGTATATCCGGCATACGAGCGGATCAAAAAAGAGATAGTCACACGAGGACTTTTTGATCCTACGATAATCTACGGATATTATCCATGCAGAAGCAATGACCGTGAATTATTGCTTTTTGACGAGAGCGAAGGGTGGAATAGTGACACCGATGCCAACAGAGAGCCGTTAAGCGAGATCATAGGCAGAGCTAAATATCAATTTACTTTCCCAAGACAGCGCAGAGTGCCCCACCGAGCATTGAGCGATTTTTTCTCTCACACTAGAGATGATGTCATAGGTATCTCTTGCGTTAGTGTTGGAGATAAATTTAGCCAATATGAAAAAGAACTTTATGAGCGCGGCGAGTATCTGGAATACAATATGGTGCATGGATTCGGTGTTGAATTGGCTGAAGCGTTAGCCGAGATAGTGCACAAACAGATCCGTCTTGATCTAAATATTGCAAGTGCAGATGAAGGATTTAGCCTCCGCGATGTGCGTATGAACAGATATCAAGGTGCTAGATATAGCTTTGGCTATCCAGCGTGTCCGGATCTGGAGCCTAGCCGGATAATCTTTGATATGCTTCGACCTGAGGAGTTTGGTATCACTCTAAGTGAGACTTTCCAGATACATCCGGAGCAGAGTACTACTGCACTTATCGTTCATCATAAAGAAGCGAGTTATTATGCTGTGTGATTGAAATAAACAAGGATGAAAATATGATGTATTATTTTATTAAAGTAATTATTACAACAATTTTAATAGTAATAATTTCTGAAATATCAAAGAGAAATACATTAATAGGCAGCATTCTTGCTTCTATCCCATTAGTTTCTGTATTGGCAATGATTTGGCTGTATGTCGACACAAATGATTCAACGAAAATAATTAAACTTTCCAATAGTATAATGGTTTTAATTATTCCATCATTGACTTTATTTATTGCTCTGCCAATGTTGATAAAAAAAGGGTTTTCTTTTTACCTAAGTTTGTTAATTTCTATCATTTTGACAATACTTGCGTATTATCTGATAATTTTAATTAGTGAAAAATTAGGTATAATATTATAAATAGAGCATTAGAATTATATTATTTTAGATAACAATAATTAATACAGCTTGATATTGCTTATTAGATTATTTGTAATTAAATAGCAATAATTTAAAATCTATCTCTTTTTTGATTTTTTTACAGGTTCAACTCTCGCTACTTTTGGACCTCTTTTTGTTGCATATTTTGGCTGAACTAGCTCTTTTTTCTTTTTGTTTCCAAATGCTCCAGCTGCTTTCTTTGGTTTTTCTGCCTCTTTTGTAAAGCTTTTTCCACGTGTCTTTGTAGTCTCTGCTACTGCTGTTGTCTGTCCAAAACCTTTGACTATGATACGTTCTGGTTTTTTGCCCAGCATAGTTTCTATTTTTCTCCAAGATATTTGTTCTGTGGTTGATAGAAGTGTAATCGCTACTCCATCTTTGCCTGCACGGCCGGTTCTGCCGATACGATGAATAAAGTCATTTGGGATATGCGGGATATCATAATTGATAATGACACCCAAGTCGTCAATATCCAATCCGCGCGCTGCTATATCTGTCGCTACCAAGATCTTTATCTCACCTGAACGGAAATTTTTTAAAGCACGGTCTCTAGCTCCATGCTTTTTGTCTCCATGTATGGTTGCACATGGCAAGCCGCTCTCTTTTAGGTATTGGCTCACTTCGTCTGCAATAATCTTGGTGCGAGTAAAAACCAGCACTTGAGGGTAATTGTTGGAGCCAATAATGAAAGAAAGAAGCTCATTTTTCTTTTCTTTTTCTATTGGGTGGACGATTTGGCGTATCGTCAGATCAGCAGGCGAGAGATTATCTACCTCGACTAAAAGAGGTTTATTTAGGATTTTTTCACTAAGTCTTTTAACCGCACCGGTCATCGTCGCGGAAAATAAAATAGTTTGGCATTTAGGGGGCAATAGATCTATAATCTGCTCTACCTCTCGTATAAATCCCATATCCATAATCGTATCGGCTTCATCAAGTACTAGAAATTGTACTTTTGAAAGCGGGATATGCCCTTGTCTGTTCAGTTCTATAAAACGCCCGGGAGTGGCAACAATGATGTCCGCCCCTTTTTTTAACGATGCAATTTGTTTGCTTATATTGATACCGCCAGAAATATTGAGGATCCTAAGTCCCATTCTTAGAGCAAAGCTTCTAATGGCTAATGTGATCTGGTCGGAGAGTTCACGAGTAGGAACGATCACCAAGGCCTGCACTCGCGCAAGCTCACTGGAGTCTGCTTTTTTAATCATTTGCAAAATAGGCAATGAGTATGCAGCAGTTTTTCCTGTGCCTGTTTGGGCAGCGCCCAAAATATCACGTCCTTTTAATATTAAAGGTATTGCTTTGGCTTGTATAGGTGTAGGAGCTGTGTATCCCAAAGAGGCTATATTGTTTTGCAGTTGAATATTTAAAGTTTTGAAGGGCATTTGCTACCTTTGTATCGTATTTGATTTATATTTACAGCGCCAAATTATTTGATTAAACTTGAAGTTGGTCATTGAAGAATAGTGTGATTATATCACAAAAATGCATTTACAGCCAAAGCCGCCTATGTATAGCTTCTCAATTATTATTAATTTTTTTATATCGATATGGTTGCATAACAATATATACAGTATAATTTTTATATCTACCGGCCGCTTAAGACTAATAAAAAAGGAGGCACACATGAACTTCCATGATAGATGCTATGAGCTTTTACTGAAAGTTCCAAAAGGCAAAGTTACGACATACCAAGCAATTGCTCATGCTTTAGATAGCAAGGCCTATAGAGCAGTAGGGACTGCTATGGCAAAAAATCCAAATCCTATAAATGTTCCATGCCATAGGGTGGTTAAGAGTAGCGGGGAGATCGGTAATTATGCTTTTGGCATTGATAAAAAGATAGCACTATTGGAGAAAGAAGGGATCGAGATAAAAAACAGCAAAGTGGCTAACTTTGCCGATGTAATTTACGATTTTTTATAACCTTACAAGATTTTGGACTCTTTGCGCGGTATCGTTTTTGGATAGTACTAGTCTTAAGATGCTTTGCTCCATAGCTTCGAGAGAATGTGGGATTTTTGCATCAAAGTATATCATTTCGCCGTCTTGCAGTGTGATATTTTTGCCATCTGAGCCTATCGTTACTTCTCCTCTAAGAACCATAATGGTTATCGCCCCAGGAGCATTATGTTCCTTCATAATATTGCCTTTTGCCATACAGATACGGATCTCTTTGCTAGTAGGAGTTTCTAGCATTTTTGTTATTTGAGGCGTTGTATCAAAGTGAAGATTTTCCAAAAAAGCTACTTTTGTCATCTAGCAACCTTTTTGCATGCAGATAAATTGAGCAGTGACGGTATCCATGGTCATGATGTGAGTATGTAGCCATTCCTGCATTGAGCCCAAAAAGTAGTCATGCAGCAAGTCGTTATTTTTAGTGCTCAACCACTGTGATACAATGCGTTGCATTTCATTAAATACTTTTATGTGCTCACCCTCATGCATAGTAAATGCCGGGAAACCAACTTCGCGCATAAGTCTCTCTTCATTTCCAAAATGCCATCTGGTGTGCTCAATAATTTCATGCAAACAAATAGCTATAGCTTCATGATCATTTGGAGAACTTTTCAATAACTCTTCAAGTGTATTAAGCAGGGTTGCTTCTTCATTATGAACTTTGTTCATCTCTTCAAATGCTACTTGAGGTAGGGCTGAATGATCTATCATTATATTTATCCTTATTTTTCAGGAAGTATATACTATAGTATGAATAAAGATATTGATTATGGTTAAGATAATATGAATTTTAAAGAGATTTCACTTTTTGCATTATTAGATGATGAGACACTTGAGTGCTTGAGCTCTATGGCCAAAAAAAGAGAATTTGAAACTGGCAAAATACTTTTTTATGCCGGCGAACAACCAAAACAATTTTTGGTATTAGCTAGTGGTGAAGTGGAGGTTTATAAACATGATAAAAAAGGCAATGAAATTGTAATGGGTCAATTTATGGCACCTTCGCTTATAGCAGAAATGGCAACATTAAATGGTATCGCTTATCCGGCAACTGCCAGATGCAAAAGCAGCGTTGAGATCTATGAAATTGGGTTGGAATCATTACAATCATATATATCCAAAAGCTCTCCATTATCACGGGTATTGATAAATTCGCTAACTCAAAAGATACAGCACTTGGAGAGTGTCTTAAGATATGCCACCATCTCCAATGCATCTGTTCGTGCAGCGTCTTTCTTGATAGATAACGAGTATCAATTATCCCAACTCACTCAACGCCAAATCGCTTCAAATATTATGCTTACACCAGAAGGATTGTCAAGAATACTCAAGCGTTTCAAAGAAGCAGGGATTATTGAAGTACGCTCCAAAAAGTTATATATTATTGATAAAGATAAGTTGCTAGAGATTATAAGCTAAAGTGTTCCTATTTTTGTAGCAGTGAGAAATATGTATTCGCGTCCTGTGATAGTGACACGAAACTTTTTTTGCTGTAGGTATTTTTTGGCAAAGATTACATCATTAAACAGAAGTGACATTTCCGAATAATTATAATTTGGAGCTTTTGCTCCATATATCAGCTCACCGCCAATCCAACGAGAATTTGGAAAGCCCATGATCAATGCTCCATTTTCTGTGAGATAATTTTGTACCAGATCCATCAAAAATGGCTTGTAATTGATGCTTGGACTCTGTAAAGTGCCTATAGAAATGATGAGGTCAAATCGTCCCAAAGAGAGTTCATTAAGTTTGTTTATATCATGTGCATAAAATATGGCATTATTAAATCTTTTTTTTGCAAATTCTATTGCCGAGATAGAGTGATCTATGCCTGTCATATTCATATTTTTTAAGACTTGAGGCTCCACAATAGAAGCAATGAGTTCAAATTCGTCTGCTTTATTGATACCAAGATCTAAAATATTTTTTCTGGTTTCTATCTTAACAGCTTGAAGTGCTTTGTAGTATGTGCTTAGAAAAGTCGGCTCTTCGTTTTTATTGATACCAAAAAATGTAGAATCTATTCCATATTTTTCTTCTTTAGTTTCAATGGGGGCTACATGAAAAGAGTTGCTTGTATTTAGTTTTTGAAATGTTATAATTACGGTATGCTCTTGATTGGTGGTAGGTGTATACATCTTGCAGCCAAGGAGTTCGGCCAAATTTACCCATACTTTGTATCCGCGATAGAGATAATTTTCTCCATTAATCAACACAGACTCTCCACTGTATGAGTTATGGGAAATATCCGGATTGATCACTTCGAAACTTACGGTGTTTGAAGTTTGAAGTGATGTTTTTAACTCTTTGATTATCTCAATAAGCGGCTGGAAAGTAAATGAGATCATTTGGTAGTTTCTGATTTTCCTACCATACTTGAGATTATCCCTTTCTCATCTTTGTTTTCTGCTAAAATGACTCCAGCGATATGAATGATTACAAAATACAAAATCCCATTATAAAGCAGTTCATGAACTTCTTTAATGCTACGTCCTAGATCTTTGCTGACATTTAAAAATTCATGAAAATGAAGTACTAGTCCAGTTGCAGCTATGGCGAACATCAAAGCATAAAAGACCACATACAATGAACTAACTATTTTGTCATGAGTAGTTTTTTGGGAACAATTTTGAAAATTTTGTTTTCCGCTATTTGTAAAAAATAACACAATTCTCCAAACTACAAGTGCAGCCAAAGCATATCCTAGCCAAATATGCCAATCCCACATAGGAGATCTGATAGCTCTTGCAATGGAAACTGCTTGATCCTTGTCTATAGTTATGTTTATATCACTAAGTTTATCCATGATAATCTCACTATTTGTCCTATAGCTTAGAAATGTTTTACGCAAAAAAACAGTACCTAGCAATCCTGTAATTACTATTGCATTTATCCAATGCCACAATCTAAAATTTAATGACCATTGTTTCATTATAAATCCTTTTTGAGATATTAGGTATTATACATCTTAATATATTAATGATATTTAATAAAGAAAAAATTTCATTTGAAATTTTTATTCATAATGATATCAAAATATTATATATTAGTCTCAGTCAAGCTCAGCTAATTGTGTATCATACTTCGCACTGATCTCATCAAACTTCTCAGTAGCGACTTCTAGTTTTTCAAAACACTCTTCTATCTCATTATTTATTTTTGAGATGATCTGTGAAAATTCTATTATCTGTGAATTATTGCCGTTATTTGTAGCATTAGTAAGAGTTTGATTGTGTTCTTCAAGTTGTTTTTCTAGCTTAATGATTTTTGCTTCGCAAGCATCCATCTCTTTTTTGTATGGAGATATCTCTTTGCTCTTGGCTTGAACAAGATTTGCTCTAAGAAGTTTACGCTCTTTTTTGTCTATTTTAGGTTTGGATTTTTGAGACTTGCCCATTCCTTCTTCCTCTTCCCAGCCAATTTTCTCCAAAAATTCATCATAACCGCCATCAAAATATTCAGCCCTTCCTTCATGGAAGATAATTAGCGAATCTGCTAAACGACGTAAAAGCATTTCGGAGTGTGTGACCATGATCACTGCACCTTCAAAAGATTCCACAGCATCACATAAAGCATCAATTGATTGCATATCTAAATGGTTGGTGGGCTCATCGAGGAGAAGTAAATTTGCAGGGGTTGCTATGATCTTTCCTAGCATTACACGGCTTCGTTCACCTCCTGAGAGTACTTCTATTTTTTTTTCTGCAAGATCGCCGCTAAACATCATTGTTCCGCAAATTGCTCTTACTTGTGCGATGCCTAGTTTTTTATCTACTGAACTAATTTCGTCAATGATAGTATTTTTAATATCTAGTCTTTCGATATTAGTCTGTCCAAAGTGTGCAATAGTTGTAGATGGATGAAATGTAATTTCGCCTTGCTGTTTGGGAAGCTCTTCTGCAATATAGTTAAGAAGTGTAGATTTGCCTTTGCCGTTTTTACCGATAATTGCTATACATTTGCCATTTTCCAAAGTAAAACTAAGATGCTCAAAAAGTGGAGTATTGGCATCATATCCAAAGCCTAACTCCTCGGCACGTAGCACTACTTTGGCGGGTGTTTCTTTGTAGTTAAAATTAAATGATAGCGAGCTTTCATTTTCTAAGCTCTCCATTTCCTCCATTTTTTCCAAAGCTTTGACTTTGGACTGGGCCAGAGCCGCAGTAGAAGCACGCGCTTTATTTCTGGCTATAAACTCTTCGAGTTCTTTGCGTTTTTTCTCTTGATTGAGACGAGTCTTTTCATATGTTTCATCTTGCATAGCCAAAGTCTCGTAATATTTTTTTGTATCTCCTTGTACAATAAATAGTCCCTTGCGCTGAATACCCATCGTATGCGTGGTGACACTATCCATGAACTCGCGATCATGCGTGATAAGTATTACTTCACCGTCAAATTCGCAGATAAATTGCTTAAGCCAGCGAAGAGAGAGGATATCAAGGTAGTTGGTCGGTTCATCTAGTAGAAGCATATTAGGTTCGGTTGCCAAAAGTTTGGCTAAGTTAATTCGTATCTGATACCCGCCTGAAAAACTCATAGGATCTTTATCTAAATCTTCTGCACTAAACCCAAGTCCAAAGAGTATTTTTTCTATCTTGTAAAAATTATACTGCTCATCCTCGCTGAGTACCTGTGCACATTCTTCATGTACAGTAGGCTTGGTAAATTCTAAATGTTGACGTAAAGTACCTATGCGGTAGTTTTTTGGGATACTTACTTCTCCTTCATCATAACTTTCTTCGCCTAATATGATCTTGAAAAGTGTTGATTTGCCGGTACCATTACGACCTATTAGACCTATTTTTTGTCCTTTTGACATTTGTAGGTTTAGTCCATTAAATAAAATTTGACCACCGAAGCTTTTGGTTATATTGGTTAGCTGTATCATGTTTTGTCCGTTTTGTTAAATTTTTTGCTTATCCAAGATATCAAAGAGCAATTATCATCGTATTTGTTATGTTTTTCGCATTTTACTTTTTTGATATTATTGATAAGTAAAATCATAAATCCCAAAGCAATAGATAATTGAACTCCAGCGAGCAGCCAATTATGTTCTTGGATATTGCTTATACCAAGTGCCAGCATAATAAATATTATTATCAGACACACATGGATTCCTTTTTTGCGAATTATATTATAATGCGTTAAAAAAAGAGTCATTATGTCAAGAATTATAGAGCATTTTAAAACCATTGCCAAAATTCCTCATTGCAGCAAACACACCAAAGCTTTGAGAGATTTTTTAGTAGATTTTGGCAAACAGCATGGATACAATGCGGAAATAGATAATGTGGATAATGTCCTCATATACAAAGGAAAGCCACATCTTGCACTACAAGCTCACTATGATATGGTATGCATGGGAGATGCACCAAATATCGAGGTTTATGAAGAAAAAGGGTGGCTAAAAGCAAAGAATTCATCTCTTGGAGCCGATAACGGCATAGCTATTGCTATGATGATGGTACTTATAGAAGAGGGATATGAACTTGAGTTTTTGCTCACTTCCGATGAAGAGATAGGGCTTATAGGAGCAAATGGAGTTAAGTTTGAGCTCCAAAGCAGATATATGCTTAACCTTGATAGTGAATCAGAAGGCGAAGTTTATATAGGATGTGCAGGCGGCATAGATATCAAAGCCACAAAGAGTATCAAAATGATCTCGAATGATCTTGATTGTTATGAAGTAAGCATATCTGATTTGCCAGGCGGGCATTCCGGAGTGGATATCGATAAAAATATTCCAAATGCCATTATGCAATTGGTTCAGTTTCTACATGAACAAGATATAAGCTTGATCTCTATAGGCGGAGGTGAGAGGATAAATTCAATTCCTGCAAATGCAAAAGCTGTCATTTCGGGTAGAAATATTGAGCTTATAAAAAGCAATAATGTGACAATTACACAAATTGAAAATCGATCATATAAATTTGAAGAATCTATAATTTCGCATATAGCAGCCTTCCAGCACGGCGTATTGAAGTTTAATGATGCACTTGGCATACCTCAGATCAGTCAAAATCTCGCTATTGTTCATAGCGAAGAAGATCGTTTAACGATAGAGGTCAGTATACGGGCTATGAGTATAGATGAGCTTGATCTTCAAGCCAAAGTCACGGCAGATTATTTCAGAGATGCCGGATTTGAAGTTGATAAAAGAGATAAATACCCGGCATGGAATCCTGAAAAAAATAAATTTACGACATTGATAACCCAAAAAACAGATGATGTTTTTGGCAAAAGTGCATATAAAGCTATCCATGCCGGACTTGAGTGCGGGGTCTTGAAACAAAAATATCCGCATATGCTGTTTGCATCTATTGGCCCGACTATTATATATCCTCATTCAATAAGAGAAGCAGTGAATTTAAAATCAATTGAGCAAACCTTTGAAGTGTTAAAAAAAATAATTCAAGAGATAGCTTGAACCTAATTTTTGAGAAATCAAAAGTGAATATTATACTTTAAATCGTTCTTTGCTTTTGCAATATGATTTCAGAAAACAATCTTCGCACAAAGGGTTAATTGCCTTGCAGCGATATCTTCCAAAAAGTACCATGGCTTGATGAAGCCTGTGCAGGTCCGTTTTAAACTTTTTACTTAGCTCCTCTTCTGTCTTTTTGGCAGTCTTGGCATCACTAAGACCAAGCCTGTGAGCCACACGATACACATGTGTATCAACTGCCATTAGATTAGCGCCGGTATATTCAAGCATTACTACATTGGCAGTTTTTTGTCCTACGCCGGCTAATTTCACTAATTCTTTTTGTGTTAGCGGTATTTTGCCGTCATAATTATCGACAATTTGATTGGCCATAGTTATTAAATTTTTGGCTTTATTGTTAAAAAAAGAGCATGTATTGATAAATGCTTTTACATCATTCAAATTTGCTTTTGCCAATTCAAATACGGTTGGATATGCAGCAAAAAGCGCAGGAGTAATGAGGTTGACCCTTTTGTCTGTGCATTGTGCAGAAAGCATTACAGCGATCAGCAGTTCATAGGCATTAGTGTAGGCTAATTCAGTCACACTATCCGCATAATTTTCTAAAAAAAGCTTTTTGATAGCTTCTATTTCTAGTTTTGTTGCTTTTTTTGCCATGATAATCTTTCATATAAAATAATATATCATTCTACAATCGGTATTATTAATGAATGATTTACAATGATAAGGTAATATATCATAAATGATAAAAAGGAAAATGGTATATGCATAGTTTATTTAAACAAGCAATAGTTTTTATATGTATTTTTGCCCATGTTAATGCAAACGATATAATTGCGACCGTAAATGGAAAGTCTATTACTTCCGAAGATGCTAAACAATTTTTGGCATCCTCTAATACAAATTTACAATATTCTTCTCTCACAGAAGAACAAAAACTCGCCGTAATTGAAAGATTGATAGAGAAAGAACTTTTTGCCGAGGCTGCCGCAAAGGCAAAAATTGAACAAACACCACAATTTGCAATCGAGCTAGAAAAGCTAAAAAAAGAATTAATGATCAATTTATGGATCAAAACGCAAGTCGATTCTATGATTGTCAGCGATGGAGAGGCTAGAGAAATTTATAACAATAATAAAGCAAAGTTTATAGAGCCGTCGCGCATAAAAGTAAGACATATAGTTGTCCGCACTAAAGAAGAAGCAAGTAGTATTATAGCCGCATTAAAACCTCTTAAAGGAGATATACTAAAACGCACTTTTATAGCTATCGCAAGTAATAACTCTATTGATGTTAGTCGTGAGAAGGGAGGGGATTTGGGTGAGTTGTCTAAAGAACAATTGGGTCCTGATGTTGCACAAATAGCATGGAATCTAAATGCAGGTACTATATCTATGCAGCCGATCCAAACACCGGTAGGTTATCATGTTATTTATGTCGAACAAAAACTAAAACCGCGAACAATTCCTTACGAAAAAGCAAAAAAAGATATTATAACTTCTTTGAAGCAAAAACAATTCAATCTTTATCTGACTCAATTGGCAAAAGAGTTTAAAAGAACGGCAAAAATCACTATATCTGGAAAAACAATTCAAGATCAATAATGATTTTTTATATTAATGATTGATTTACCAAGATAGTGTATAATTACATCATATTTTTTAAAAGAGGAATAAATGAAAAAAATTTTATTAGTAACAAGTATAAGTGCATTATTGGCTACATCTATTTTTGCAGATAGCGTTATAGGAACAGTTGATGGCATGCCTATTTATAAATCAGAGGCCGAAAATGCTGTTAAGGTTCTTACTAAGGGAAAAACAACATATGACAAATTAAAACCTGAAGAAAAAAAGCAACTTGTAACTATGTTAGCTCCAGGCAAACTAGTAGAAAAAGCAGCCAAAAAAGAGCTTAACGAAAAAGAGAAAAATGCTGCAATGTCAGCAATGTGGATGCAAAAAAAGATGGCTGCTGTGAATGTATCTGACAGTGAAGCAAAAACTGTTTATGATAAAATAAAATCAGCTAGTAAAGATAAAAGCAAAGTGCCTGCATTTGACAAGGTAAAAGAAACTATCAAAATGCAAATCAAACAAGACAAAGTGGTCAAGTCACTAATGAGCGGTGCAAAAATAGTAGCTAAATAAAATAGGAGATTTGATGTCATTGTTTAGTCAAATTAAAGCCGGTGTTGTTGCCGGCGATGATTTGCAGATCCTATTTAATATAGCCAAAAAAGAGGGTTTTGCAATTCCTGCCGTGAATGTGGTGGGTACAGATTCGGTTAATGCCGCAATGGAGGCTGCAGCTAAGGCTAAGTCGCCAATTATAATTCAGTTTTCCAATGGTGGGTGCGCATTTTGGGGCGGTAAAGGTTTGCCGTCAGACAAAGCTGCAGCGCTGGGTGCAATTGCAGGAGCATTGCACGTACATGTACTTGCGCAAGCATATGGAGTGCCGGTGGTACTTCATACTGACCATGCAGCAAAAAAACTGCTTCCTTGGATAGACGTATTACTTAATGCTAGTGAAAAACATTTTGCAACGCACGGTAAACCGTTATTTTCATCTCATATGCTTGATCTCTCTGAAGAGCCATTGGAAGAAAATATAGAGATATGTAAAAAATATCTAGCTAGAATGGACAAGATGGGCATGGCTTTAGAAATAGAGCTTGGTGTTACAGGCGGCGAAGAGGATGGAGTAGATAACAGCAATGTTGATAATGCTTTACTTTATACTCAGCCCCAAGAAGTGGCATATGCCTATAAAGAGTTAAGCGAAGTTAGCCATCGTTTTACTATTGCAGCATCTTTTGGAAATGTACACGGTGTTTATAAGCCGGGTAATGTCGTTTTGACACCATCTATACTCGATAATTCTCAAAAGTATATTCAAAAAGAATTTGGCACAACAGAAAAACCTGTTAGTTTTGTATTTCATGGCGGCTCAGGTTCTGAAATTAGTGATATCAGAGAAGCCATAAGTTATGGTGTGGTCAAAATGAATATAGATACCGATACTCAATGGGCATTTTGGGATGGTGTGAGAGGTTATGAAGCTAAGTATCATGATTATTTACAAGGTCAAATCGGAAATCCTGATGGCGAAGATAAGCCAAATAAAAACTATTACGACCCAAGAAAATTTTTAAGAGCCGGCGAAGAATCTATGGTGGCTAGACTTCTTCAAGCCTATGAAGATCTAAACTGCATCGGCAGAAATTAATATTATTGTCAAATCTAAAACTTTTACTACCTACGCCTATAGAGAGTATCTCTATAGATGGGCGTAGCTTTTATCTCAAGCGAGACGATTTTATTCATCCTGATTTTTCAGGCAATAAAGCTCGCAAACTTCATTATTTTTTAACCCATGATTTTTCAAATATATCAAAAATAATCTCCTATGGTTCTGCACAGTCAAACGCAATGTATTCATTATCCGTTCTAGCTCATATGAGGGGTTGGGAGTTTGAATATATTGTCGATCATATAGCAGACTATCTCAAAGAAAATCCGCATGGCAATTATGCTAAAGCACTGGAAAAGGGGATGAAGATACTTTGTCACTCTGAATTTATTTCAGAATCCAAAAATAATGAGATACTGAAACAAGTTCAGCATGACCATATTGGAGTCAGCGGCGATACTCTATTTATAGAAGAGGGCGGAAGACAAGTAGAGGCTAGTTACGGATTAGAGATAATGGCGCAAGAGATTATTGATTGGCAGATATCAAAAAATATACAAAAATTAAATATTTTTCTGCCGTCAGGAACAGGAACAACATCTCTTTTTTTGCAAAAACATCTCTCCCTTCTCCCTTCTCCCTTTTCCCTTCGTCCTCGAGTCTATACGACGCCTTGCGTTGGAGACTCAAATTATCTAAAAAAACAATTTTTTATGCTTGAAAGTGATGATAGATTTCATCCTATGATTTTAGGGTCAGAAAAAAAGTGGCATTTTAGCAAACTTTATAGGGAACATTATAAAATTTGGCTAAAATTACATCAACAAAGCGGCATAGAGTTTGATATGCTCTATGACCCGATAGGATGGCAGGTGCTTTTGGCAAATGTGAACAAACTTGATGGAGAGATCATGTATATCCATCAAGGAGGAGTACTAGGGAATGAAAGCATGCTACCTAGATATCAAAGAAAATACAAGGATATGGGATGAAGATAATTCAGAGCAATGATGTAAAGTTTGAAGCAGAGTTTGCTGAACTTTTGCAACGAGGAAAAATGGATATAGATGGGGTTTCTGCTATCGTTTCTAATCTTCTTAATGAGATAAAAAATAACGGTAACAAAGCAGTCAAAGATCAAATAGCCAAATTTGACAGATGGACTCCAGTGAAAGATGAAGACCTAAATATATCAGTTGATGACATGAAGAAAGCCTATGATAATTTAGACAGTGAGCTTAAGAAAGCCATGCATCTAGCTTATGATCGCATAGAGACTTACCATCAAAAACTTATGCCCAACACTTGGATGAATGAAGAGCCAAATGGCATTATATTAGGGCAAAAAGTCACAGCGGTTGATAGAGCAGGACTTTATATTCCTGGGGGGAAAGCTGCATATCCAAGTTCACTTCTCATGAACGCGGTTCCGGCGATAGTAGCAGGTGTAAAAGAGATTGTAGTATGTACCCCGGCTCCTGATAATGAGATAAACGAACTATTACTGGCTGCTTGCCATTTGTGCAAAGTGACCAAGGTATTTAAAGTAGGCGGCGCTTCGGCAATCGGTGCTATGGCTTATGGAACACAAACCATACCAAAAGTAGATGTTATCACGGGACCTGGCAATATTTTTGTAGCAACAGCAAAAAAACTAGTGTACGGTGAAGTCAATATAGATATGATAGCAGGGCCTAGCGAGATAGGAATACTTGCTGATGAAAGTGCTAGAGCAGATTATATAGCCATGGATCTGTTATCTCAAGCAGAACATGACGAGATGGCAAGTTCTATCTTGATAACTACAAGTATGGAATTGGCAAACAATGTAAGCAATAAAGTAGAAGAATTCTTAAATACACTTAGTAGAGAAGCGATAGCGCGTAAATCAATAAACGAAAGGGGTGCTATTATTGTAACTTCATCTATGGATGAGGCAGTAGAACTTATGAATGAGATAGCCCCTGAACATTTAGAAGTTATGACACTAGACCCTATGAGCTTACTTGATAACATACGTCACGCTGGAGCCATATTCTTGGGTGAAAACACTCCAGAACCTATCGGAGATTACATAGCAGGACCAAACCATACTTTGCCTACAGGCGGAACTGCAAAATTTTATTCGCCTCTAAGTGTTGAACACTTTTTGAAGAAATCTTCTATTATCTCCATGAGCAAACAAGGAATCAATGAGCTAGGGAATGCTTGTGCCCTAATAGCTCATACAGAAGGCTTGACGGCTCATGAAGCAAGTGTACTTATGAGGCTAAAAAATAAGTAGATTTAATTTTTAATCTACTTATTTCTTTTTTTCTTCATCAACACGAAAAGATATTTTTGCAGTGATTCGGTATTGTGAAATTTTATTATCCACTACCTTTGCACTTTTATCTTTGATGTATATTGATTTAATATTTCTAATGGATTTAGATGCTTCGGTGAGAGCATTTTGTGCAGCATCTTCCCAGCTTTTTTCTGATTGGGCTAAAACTTCTATGACTTTTGTAACTTTTGACATGTTTTATCCTTTAGTAAAATATTGAGAATTATTACTCCACTAAGTAAATACCTCAAATTTTGAGAGCATTAGGGGGGGGGTAAGCTTTGGATGAAAGAAGTCAAAGGACTACCCATAGGTAATTCGAGACTTTTTTTGTTCAAAGATTGCTTATCTATCATGCTCCCTGAAAGGTACAATGATTTTGCGCATACTCATCGTTAAAACATCTCAGCGTAGCTTTGGCTATGCTTTCAAAGTTTCACCTTGATTATGCACAAAATTATTTGTATTAAAACTTCAGGTATTTACCCAGTGGAGTAATTTGATTATATCCGATAAAAGCTTAAATGAAAAATGATATAAAAGAAGTGGCGCGGCGGACGGGGCTCGAACCCGCGACCCCCTGCGTGACAGGCAGGTAATCTAACCAGCTGATCTACCGCCGCATTGGTTTTTTCGGAGTATAGACCCTG
>Ga0265293_10003350_pt1 | contig 29885 bp, 24 predicted proteins | sample Munlanlewell138R_FD_192505 | JGI IMG/M metagenome (GOLD analysis project Ga0265293, IMG submission 192505) | Leachate microbial communities from a municipal landfill in Southern Ontario, Canada - Leachate well 138R | ecosystem: Engineered > Solid waste > Landfill > Unclassified | place: Canada... | reverse complement strand
CAATTTTTATACCTCGCTAGCAGAAGAGATTAAAACGAGTGTGGATATAAGATTGGACAAGTATGATAAAAACCAACAAGTATCAAAAACAAAAGCACTTGAAGAAGATATAAGAGCTATAATGAATAAAGTTGGCTTGGTGGCGATTAAAGTATTTGACAATAAAAAAAAGAAGTTTTTAAAACTATCTTCTACAGAAGAAAGGTTTGCAGATAAATTAGAGCTTATCCAAACCGACTATGACCAAATTGAGCAATATTTTACGACTTCTAAAAAATTGAATTATAAGTTTTTTAAGATTTCAGATGACCATAATTTTATGCAGATTTTTTATCCTATATATAAATCAGACAGATTATTAGGATATATCGAAGCTGTATCTTACATAGAACCCATAGTGGTTAAAAGATTTAAGCAGAGCATATATATAACCATTTTAACGGTATTTCTTACAATAGTAATCTTCTCTCTTTTGATATTTCCGCTCATTTATTTTGCATATAAAAAGCTAAACAAGCATAGGTTAGAGCTTCTCTCTAGCAATATTATGACCATTAACACTCTAGGTAACGCCATTGCTCTTAGAGATAGCGATACGAATGAGCATAACTACAGAGTAACTCTCTACGGAATCAAATTTGCACAAAGCATAAACCTAGACCATGAGAGTATTAGAGTCTTAATAAAAGGGGCTTTTTTACATGATGTTGGAAAGATAGGAATATCTGATAATATCCTTTTAAAAAATGGCAAGTTAAATGAAGCAGAGTTTGAGATAATGAAGACTCATGTGGTTAAAGGAGTTGAACTCGTTAACCACAATAGTTGGCTAGAAGATGCCAAAGAAGTGATTTTAAATCACCATGAAAAGTATGATGGAAAGGGCTATCCAAACAATGTAAAAGGCAAAGATATACCGCTTACAGCTAGAATATTTGCCATAGTTGATGTCTTTGATGCCTTAACTTCAAAGCGACCTTATAAAGAGGCGTTTAGCTATGAAAAAAGCATTGAGATTTTAAAAGAGGGTTACAATAGCCACTTTGATGGGGAGCTATTAAATAAATTCATCGAAATTTCAAATAGTTTATATAAAGATACTGGATTAAAAGAAAAAGAAGAACTAAACAAAGAGCTTGATAGTCTGATAGAAAAATACTTTTTAGAGTAAGCTCTCTTTTTTAGTCTCAGCTCTTAGTTTTTTCAAAATCTCCACCATCGCTAAAGTATCAAGTTTGCAGTACTTAAGCAGGGCAGTTCTAGTTTTTTCTTTTTCACTCATAAGAGATAGTTTAGCAAAAGCATTCATAGCATCACTACCATTTTGGATGCCATCTAGACTTTTATAAGCTTCTTGCATCTCTGGAACTAGCGCTGGCAAGACATACTTGATGGAGTAACTTCCTTGCATCTTGGGAGTTAGATAGTGCTTCTTTTGAAAAGGAGACATCAAGTCTCTCATATTTTCATTTAAAGAGAGTAGATGCTCTTTTAACTCAGAAAAACTCTCAGCAAGTTTAGATATCACTCCTTTTTCAAAACTCATGTTATAAGCCAAAACCGTAGCATCTTTTGGGATATCTCTAACAAGACTTTTAGCCAACTCATAACGAGGATCTTTACCATCTTGAGCCAAATACTCACAGTGCTCTAGCTTCCCATCTAAGTGCTCTATGTGAAGTGAGTACTGAAAGGGTATCTGCTGATATGCAGAGATGCCTTTCCACTCTGGAATTGCCTGCTGGAAGGTTTCAAAGTCAAGATGATAGAAGGGATAAGTTAGTGTCTCAAGAAAACTTTTTATACTCTCTTTATCAATAGATGTGCTTTGACTCTTGTAGTTTTGTACCTTTTGTTTTTGTATGGCTGTCATGGCAAAATCATCAGGAATATCTTCTATATTTATTATCCCTTGAGTGTAAAGTTCTAGCTGTTTTTTACTTCCAAGGTTAAAGATATTAAAAATAGAATAATCAGGGATGCTTCTTTGAACTCTCCAACAATACTCCTTAGCATCACACTCATAAGGAGTGTTGCAATGACTGCCAATGTCAATGTTTGGCTCATTCTCTACATCGGATAAATAAGCCTTAAACTCTTCAAGCCTTTTTTGGATGCCAAGCTCCAAAGCATCAACTTCCTCACTAACATCTACAATCTTAAAAAGCCCATCTAAATCAAGTTCTTCGCCTCGTATGTAGGAGTTGTCAATATGCACAACATAACTACCAACGACACTATATCCAAGCTCTTTTAGCACATAGCGCTGGATGGAGACATCATGAAGATAGATATCTTTTATGCTAGTAGAACTCTTTACTTCATAAATCTCAACTCCATCAGGCGTAACCTTTAAGATATCTACCAAAACAAGTATTCCATCATAAAGAAAAGTAGCCTCATAAATATGCTCAAACCCCTCATCCATCAGCTCTTTTGTAGTCTCAACCATACCAGTAAAATCATCAGGAGCATAAATAACTTCTCTACCATCAGGAAAAAGTCCACAAGCCAAATCACCAACAACATTACCAGTCTCAAACCGAGCCAAAGCCGTCGCATCAGGAGGAGTTAAAACTTCCTTTTTGTACTTTTTTAACCATAAAGATTTTGGGCATTGGATGCCACGGGTGTATAGGGATTTAGAGAGGGACATTATTTATTTCATTCAATTTAATATATAAACTATTAAGATTATCAATACTCATATCCATTATAGGTTCATACATGAATGAATTTAAATGAATATTTTCAGGTGTCATCAAAAGAACGCTTTCAATGATTCCTATATTTTCATTATTAGGAATTTGTTTGTATCCATTGTACAAAGTTCTAGTTTGGTTTGACTCTTCGCTAGCGAAAATTAAATATTGAATATTGTTGCCAGAAAACTCTGTTGATGCTCGATTGACTTTTTTATTCCAAGTAAATAAAATATCTGAATTATTTATGGATATTTTCATAATCTCTTCCGCTTTTAGTCTAATTGCTATTGCTAAAATTATTTTATTTTCTAAACTATGCTCTAATATATTAATATGACTAGCATAATTAATGATTGCATCATAAACTGAATCAGTATCTTGTATACTTCCAAAATCATCTTTGTCTAAATATTGTTTATATATTATTTTTAAATCTCTAAAATTAATACTTTCTGTATTATCTTTTTGATGTAATAAATTTGTTAAAAATAAAAAGTCTGTTTCAATATTTTTACCATATTCAATTAGATTTCTTACGAATGGAATTAAAACGATTATGTATTTTACATGGGTTTGTAGTTGATCTTTCCAAACTTGAAATGGATGTTTTTTTTGATAAATTTCTTGAACTAGTTTAAGCTCATTATTTTCTTTAATTACTTGTAATTTATTTTCTCTTTCCATATTTAATCTACTATTTATTGTTCTAAAAAAATCAAAATTATGAGTTAAAATAATTTGATAAAAATAACTAGTTTCAGAAATTTCTTTTAAATATTCAATAATTGCATATTTATTTTTATAATCAAAAGAATCTGCAATATCATCAACAACAAAAAGAGTTTTTTGATTATTTATTTTTTTTACTTCTACTTCAAATATTATATTTAGTAAATACAATGCTCTTTTTTCTCCTTGACTCAAAATATCAAGATTGTTTAATTTATCTCTTTTTAAATTTTTGATATTTCCGTTGCTATCAGTAAATTTAAAAATTAAATTTGGTGTTTCTCTACCTAAAACAGCACTAAATTTATTTTCTATATCAATAATAAATGGTACGGTAAACCTTTCTTTAAATTTTTTAACAACTACTTGCCATTGTGTACTTTGATTTCTGGCTTCATTTTCAATTTCTTCTAATCTTTCTCTCGCCTCTCTATAATGCAAAAGCAAGGAGGTAATTGTATTTTCTTCAGTTTTAAGATAAGACAACCAAAGTATTTTTTTGAAATTATTTAAATTGTCAAGTTGCAATTCTGCTAGCAATAAAGGATTTGCTGATATTAAATCTTGAAAATCTTTTATAGAAACTTTTGATGTAATAAGTTTTTCAATTCTCTGTAAGTTTGGGTTTTGTGTAATTAATTGTTTTGCTTCTTCTAACTCTCTATTAAACTCATCTTCAGATAAAATATTACTATTACCGTTTAGTTTTACACTATGTCCAGCCCTAAAAAAATTTTCTTTTTTCAAAACTTTAGAAACAGAATCAGCTTTAGATGGATTAAATACTCCTTGAGTATAATAACTTGATTCGTTCAATAAAGCATTATATTGCTCAATATAATTTGTTATATTAGTCATTACATCATCAGTTTCTAAAAATGCTAAAACATCACTATTAAAAATCAATGTATATTTAGTTGTGTTATATTGGATATTAAGTTCTTCAAAGTTTAAATTACCGAGAAACTCTATTAAATTGTCTGTTTCCATATCATGAAGCAATCTTTGTTCTAAATCATCTTTTTTGATGCCAGATAACCTATTTAATTTGCTTATTAAGGTTTTCTTTTTAGTTATGATATTTGATGTCAAGACATCATATTCTATTTTACTTTCTTCATCTACTAACAATGCCGAGATACTTTCATCTGCCGTATATTCTTTATAAGGTTTTATGACAAAAATTTCTTGATGATTAAGAATTGTTTGAAGTCCGTTTATTTCAGTGGTTATCGTATGTTCTGATTCTAAACCATATAAGTCATCTCGTGGTGTTTTACCTTCTGAAATACGCAAAAAGGTTTTTGCTAGTGATGTTTTCATTGTGCCATTTGGTGCATATATAGAAAAAATTCTTTTTTTAGTAAAATCAAAACTATCATTCAAGTAATTTATTCCATAACAATTTGTTAATTCGAAATTTAATTTATCCATTAAAATACCTTATATATAAGTCTTATTAGTAAAATTTAATTTAACTTAATAACAATCATAATTGTCTTTTATATATTTGTCATAATATTTACCAACTGATGAAGCATTTAAAAATTCATCAAAAATATTTTCAGGAACTCCACAATAATCATAAGTTTTACCTTGTTTAAATGTTATCTTCATTTGTTTTGTATCTCTATCGTATCCGATGTGACTTATTGCACTTGAATTTACTGAGTTCATCTCCATAATATCATCCTCTTTTTTTTAAGTATAAATAGTATACTTGTTTTTTAAATTATTTAAAAAATATTTAAATATTATTGTTTTAAATAATCTCAACAAAACTAGTCCCATCCCCATTAGGTATAACCTTTATCTGCAAAGGTATCCGCTCTTTTAAAGCCTCTACATGTGAGATGACTCCGACCATTTTTCCTCCACTTTGTAGTAGGTTTAGAGCGTTTAGTGCAGTTTCTAGGCTCTCTTCATCTAGTGTTCCAAAGCCCTCATCTAAAAAGAGGGAGTCTATGGCTATTTTTTGGCTTGCTAGTTCTGAGAGACCGAGGGCTAGAGCTAAGCTTACTATGAAGCTCTCTCCGCCAGAGAGAGTGCTAACAGGTCTGATGGCGTTGCCTTGAAAGGCATCTATGACTTCTAAGTCTAAGAGTTTGTCTTCATTTCTTGTTAGTGTGTAGCGAGAACTTAAGATATTAAGATGCCTATTTGCTAAGTTTATAAGCTGCTCTAGCGTGATGCCTTGTGCAAACTTTTTAAACTTCGTCCCATCAGCTGAACCTACAAGTTCATTGAGTTTTACCCAGACCTTAAAAGACTCTTGTTTTAACTCAAGTGATGCCATTCTACTCTTGTGCTTATCGCTATTTTCTTGGTTTACTTCTAACTCTTTTTTATCACTGCCAATGCTCTCTTGAAGTTCACTTGTCTTTTGTTCTAGCAAAGCTTGAATGGTTTCTAACTCGTTGCTAGGTTTTTCGCTTACAGGCTCTTCTTTGTGTATTTGTAATTTTTTAGAACTCTCTATTTTTAATGTTTGTGAGAGTTGGTATCCATCTTCTATGCTTTTACAAAAGTTAGCTAATTCGGCTCTTTGCTCATTGCTAAGCTGTGCATCTAAAAATTCTTGCTCATCTTTAAAGTCATTTTCTTTGTATAACTCTTGAAGCCTTAAAGCTATCAGATTTACTTTTTTTTCATCTTCAGATATCTTAGCATCTAAGTCTTTTTTATAAGTAAGACGCTCTTTTTGTTTTGTTATGAGTTCATTAAGAGCATCTCTGAAGAGTTGAACCCTTCTTTGCATCTCTTCATGCTTTGTTGTAATCTCTCTCTCATAACTCTCTAAATTAACAACATTGAGAATCTTTAAGCGACTAGAAGTCAGCTTTTTAAGGTTTTTATCTAGCTCTTTTAGGCTCACTTCATCTGCTTTTATATCTGCACTAAGCGAGATTTCTCTAGTTTGACTCTCTTTTTTATCGACTTCGCATCTATTAAGTTCTATCTCTAAAGCTCTTAACTCTTTTAAAGTCTGTGCATAAACTTCTTTTCTATTTATAAGCTCTTGATAATGTGCTTCAACTTTCGTTGCATCTAGCTCTATACCGAACTCTTTAAAGTGTGACTTTAGATTTTGTAGATATTTTTGAGTCTTTGACTCGTTTGTTTTTGCATCTAAACTAGCTTGTTCTTTTTGAGAGATAAGCTTTTGTATCTCGGCACTAAGAGCGTAGTACGCTTTTTCTTCTATCTGTATCAGCTCTCTTATCTTTTCTATCTCGCCAAGAAGTTCATCTTTTCTGACACGAACTTGTTCTATCTCAACAAGTCTAAAGTTAAGTTTTTTGACACTCTCATCATAGTTTATTTGCTCTTTTTTGAGAGTATTTAAGTGCTCATTTATATCGACAATGTTCGCATCTACACTTTTTTTATCTAGCTTTTTATACTCAAGTTCTAGCTCTTTTAAAGTTGCAGAGAACTCATCAACGCTTCTCTTTATAAGCTTGTACTTTTCATCGCGAAGTGACAAATCAAAGAGTTTAACTCTCTCAAAACTCTCCTTAAGAATTTTCTCTTCATCTCTATAGTGTGCGATATTTTGCTCAATGATGCCAAGAGTTGAGTTTAGTTTTTCATCTTTTTGCTTGTTCTTTAGGTAGAAGTTTTTAGCATCAATCTGTTTTTGTATCTGCTTGTCTCTCTCAAGAAGCGAGTTTAGAGAGTTACTAACTTGTTTTAAACTCTCTTTTTTACCCTCACAAACGGCTTGTAGTTTAGTTATGCTCTGTGTGGTTTGTCTCTCATTTAGGAGAAGTTCAAAGGCTTGCTTTATCTTTATTTTTTCTTTCTCAAACTCTCTCTTTTCATCTTCAAAACTTTTTTCTAAGATGGCATGCTCTTTGGTTTTTTCCTCTATATCCTTGCTCATACTCTCAAGTTCAGAACTTAGTTTTGTTAAGGTGGTTTTATCGGTTTTTAGACTCTCATGGAGTTGAGAATGTGATGAAAAGGTTGAAGATACATTTAGTGCTTTGTTTGCTAGGGAGAGTTTTAAAAAGAAGTCTTTATGCTGCTCTTTTAGTTTTGAAGCTTGTGTGAAATCTTCTTCATGTTTTTTAGCTTCAAGTGTAAGCTCTCTTAGTCTTTGAGTCCAGTTTAGCTGCCTTGTTAGCTCTTTTAACTGCTCATCTGTTTTTCTTTTTTCGTTTGTGTTTTGCTCAAGCTCTTTTTGTTTTTTAAAAACTTGCTCTTCACTTAGTAGCTCTATGGATTCTAAGATTTTAACATCAGACTCCATCTCTTGCTTGAGGTTTCGATGTTTATCAAAGACGGCTATGGAGATATCTGCATAGATTTGAGTTCCTGTAATCTTCTCTAAAAGTTCTGAACGCTCTTTTTCATCTGCTTTTAAAAAGGCATCAAAGCCACCTTGAGCTAGCATCATCGACTGGGTAAAACGCCCAAAATCCAGCCCTGAAAGCTCTTCTACTTTTTTAGCAACATCTCTTGATTTTAAATCTAAAACCTTGTTAGTGTCCAAATCTACAAGCTCCATCTTTGCAGTTTGAAACTTTCCATCATGCTGTTTATGTGCTCTTTTTTGTGTCCAAGAGGATCTATATCTCTTGTTTTTGACCTCAAACTCCACTTCGCAATAAGCCTCAGCGGAGTGTCTTGACATCAAGTCATTTGGGTTTTTTAGTCTTGAAGTTCGACCATAGAGAGCACAAGAGATGATATCAAGAAGTGTGCTTTTTCCAGAACCTGTTGGTCCTGTGATGGCAAAGAGGGCACTATCTTTTGTGAGCTCCAAAAAATCTACCTCGGTTCTGCCAAGAAGTGAGTTTATGTTGAGAGCTTTTAGTGAGAGTATCTTCATATTGCCTCTACCTCGCTCACAATGAGTTTAAAACTTTTTAACAGCTCTTTTGTTAGCTCTTCATCTTCCAAACCCTCTAGCTCAACTCTTCTCTCAAAGACTTCAAGAGGATTTAGTTCATCAAGAGTTATAGCGTTAAACGCACTTGCACTTGAGGGTGTTTGCTCTCTATCAATCTTTACAGCTAGAAGTGTAAGCTCTAGCTCTTTCGCTCTTGTTCTGATGCTCTCGTTTGCATGAAAAGGATTCTCATCTCTAATGTGTATCTCTATCCAAGACTCTTTATCGGTTACATTTTCAAGCTCACTTATAACAGATGCAGTATCTCCACGAATGACGAGTAGTTTTCTAAAGAGTGGGATATCTAACTCTTTTATCTTTACATCTGCACCGATAAATTCTACAATATTTACCTTTTTTTGCGAGTTTGACTCACTAAAACTAAGTGGTATTGGCGAGCCACTATAACGAACTCTCTCACTTTTAACTCTCTGGTTTATATGCAGATGACCAAGAGCGACATAGTCAAAATCTTTAAAAAAGTCACTATCTATATCTAAGGTGCCACCTATATATATCTCTCTTTCAGATTCACTTGTTTTGCTTCCTAAAGTAGTTAGATGCCCAGTAGCGATGATGGGAACATCTTTTGAGAGTTCTTTTGCTCTTTTGTAAGCACTTTTGTAGTGCTCTTTGATGCCATTTGAGAGGGCTGACTCTTTATCATCCATAGTCTGCGCACTTTGAGATTTGCGAACTACGAAGTCGCGTAAAAATGGAACTGCACAAACGATGCCACAAATCTCTTCATCATCATAAATGGCGATAACTTCATCTTCATCCTCATCTCCAGATGTTATAACATGAACATTTAAAGCTTTTAGAAGTTGTTTTGGAGCTTTTAGAGTAGCTACGGAGTCGTGATTGCCTGCTGTTATGATGATATTTTTACAAAAAGAAGAGACTTTAGTTAGGAAGTTGTAGTAGAGTTCTAGTGCATAGTTTGGAGGTGTAGTAGTATCAAAAATATCGCCTGCAACGATGAGAGTGTTGATGTTCTCTAGCTCTATAGTTTGCAAAAGCCACTTCAAAAAAGCTTCATGCTCATCAAAGCGACTCTTACCCATAAAACTCTGACCTAGATGCCAATCCGATGTATGCAGTATTTTCAAGCGTTCTCCATTTTTTTATTCTAGTAATAAAGATTATATCGGATAGGTATTTAATGTGAGTATAAAATTTATCCAATTATATTCATATATAAAGATATTGACACAACATACAAATAATGGTATATTGTGACAATAAAAAGAGAGGACTTGCTATGAGTGATATAAAGAGTGTTAGAGAAATAATAAGCACACTGCCTTTTAATGAAGAGTTCGGATACGATGTATTTAAAAATCTTGACATCTCAACTATTAGCATACAAAAATCAGTACATAGATCCTCTGATTTGGTATCACAAACAAAGAGAGGCAAGTTTTATAGGAAGTTAATTCCCGAAGACAGTGATAGTTTTTTACTGACAAATAGTAAGCCTTATGAGTATTACGATAATGAAAAAGTAGCTATTTATGATCCTAAGAGGTTTAACTCAAAAGAGATATGGCAAAGTTCAAAACCTTCATATCAAAAAATAACAGCAATTATAAGAAGAACATTGTCTGCAATGGATAAAGATGATATCTATGAGTTGTGCTTGATGTTTGGAGTGCAGCGGGTCAAGATGGAACTTATTTTAATGTATAAAGAGATGTATAAAGATGGTTTTGTCAATCTAAATGGATTGGAATTAGAGCTAAATGGCAGATATGACAGAGATGCTTCATACAAAATACTAAGAGGTTATATAGATGACATTAGCAGTAAGAACAGCACTAAATAAATTGTCAACTACTTCACTCTTTGCTAGAGAGCTCTATTTTATTGGCGGAACTGCGTTGGCATATCATCTGCGTCATAGAATATCTGAAGATGTAGATATTCTATCTCCAAACAAACTTTCATATAGAGTGATTGAGAGTACAATGTTATCTTTAGGTGCAAAAAAACAAAAAGATATACATGAGAGTGCATTAAAAATCAATGGGCTAAATCCAAGTGAGTATATGTTGAAATTTTTACTAGATAATGTAAAAGTTGAGTTTTTTGCAGCATCTACAAAAATTATGAAAAACATTATAGATGAAGCTATCATTGAAAGATATGAGCAAACAAATATAAAAATGCTCGATTTAAAAAGCATATCTAAACTAAAACTGTTGGCACTTTTAAATAGAGTAAAAGCTAGAGATATTTATGATGTTAACGAGATAATAAAATCTAATATACTAGAGCTTAATGAGATGTTATCTCTTAGTAAGGAAGCAAAAAATATATCAACATATCAAGAACTAATACATTTTATCGCTAATATGCAAGAAAAAGATGATGATGAAATCGTCTATCTTGATGAAAAATTCCCTGTAGCTGTAAGTTTTGAAGAGTTGCAGAAAAGGCTTATTGAAAACATTGGTTTATTGAAATGAAGAAAATTTTTAGTATTATGGAAGTTCTGAGCCTATTGAAATAGCTAAAAAGCATTGAATTTTATCAATATTATCAAGCTCCATTTTACAAACAACTCTTTATAGTTTTTAAGTCATTAAAAGTTACTTTTTTTAGTTCTGGATTTCTTTGTAGATATATGGGGTGATAGATTGGGATGAGTCTGTACTCTTTGAAGTCTATGACATGACCTCTGACATTTTGAAACTCTGTTTTTTCATTTGTTAGTTTATAGTAGGCATCTTCACCTAAAGTTACTATGACTTTTGGTTTTATGAACTCTATTTGTGAGAAGAGATAGGACTTGCATGAGTCCCATTCTGAGGTAGATGGGATGTTTATATTCAGTGGTTTGCATTTTATGGCGTGTGTTATATAGACATCTTCAGTCTTTAACTCTAAAACATTTTCTATCATTTTTCTTAAGCTATCACCACTTCTTCCGCTGTAGAATTCGTTGTTGGCATCTTGGCTCATTGAGACGCTAAAGTCTATAAACATAAGCTCTGCATCTTCGTTTCCATATCCACTCATGCTCTGTTTTCTGGACTTACTTAAATCGCAAAGATGACAAGATGCTATGTTTTTTGATAGCTCTTTTAGTGTTGTAGGTTTCTCATGTTTGCTTGCTTCATTTACAAAAAAAGGGTCTGTATAAGTAAATCCGAGGGCTTTTAAACGGTAGAGATTTTGGAGGAGGACTAGGTTTTGAAAAGATTTCACACAAATACCCACTAGATAAATTTCTATTAGTATAGTAAAAGAGTTGTTAAAATCTACTTTGGAGTTTTATTTATGCTAAAATAAGTGACTTTAAAAGGACGAAATATAGCTATGAATAATAAAAAAAATATTTTAAATATATATAACTTTAAATTACTATCATCAACCGAAGTTAGCTCTACTGTTAAACAAATCATAGATATAAATAGCAAAAATTTACTAATACATATATCATCCTACATGCACAATACAGTTTTAGTCCAAAACCTCAAGCTTGAACTAAGAAAAAAATTTCCAGAAGTTAAAATCGTTATGTTTAAGCATTCATATAAAACTTTAACCTCTGTAGTTGTTTATGAGCTTGATGGCAACTTAGAGGCGGAGCGTTTTAGCGATGAGGCTTTAAGAGAGATGCAGGTAAAAGACACCCAAGTAAATAACTCACTAAAAGATTGTAAAAAACAACTATTAAGTAGATACTTTACAGATCATTTAACAAATTTTCCAAACCTTTACCAACTTAGAAAAGACTTACATGATAATGATGGTTATGGACTCATCACTATATCTATAGATGATTTTGCAACTATTAACAATTTTTATGGATTTATGGTGGGTGATTATATAATTGAGCAAGTTGGTAACTATCTTTTAAAAAATATAAATAAAAAAATCTATAGAGTCTCAGGAACTGAATTTACCATATTTTTAGATGAGAATCTGCCTTTTTATGATCTAAAAGACTATCTTAGTAGACTTTACGAGAAGATAAAAAACATAACAATTTTTTATCAAGAAAATGAGATAAATGTAAGCCTAACTCTAGCATCTTGTGTAAATATAAATCAGGATAATCTCTTTTCAAAGATATCTATGGCTTTAAAATATGCAAAAGACAATAGACTTCCATTTTGGATATATGAAGATAGAATGAAGTTTGAAAATGAGTATGAACGAAATCTCAGCACTTCAAATATGGTTAGGTATGCAGTTGAGAAAGAAAATATCGTGCCATATTTTCAGCCTATCATGGATAACAAAACACAAGAGATAAAAAAGTATGAGTGCTTAGCAAGACTTTTAGATGGTGAAGGAAATATCATCTCTCCTGCACTTTTTTTGCCTATTGCTAAGCGTATAAAAGTTTATAACTATGTCACACAAATCATCATTAACAAATCATTTGAAGTATTTGAAGAGACTAACTTTGAGTTTTCCATCAACCTCTCTATGGAAGATATCATAAATAGTGAAATGTTTAATTTTATACTCAACAAACTAAAACATAGTAAAGCCTCAACTAGAGTTATCTTTGAAATAGTAGAATCTGAAGCTATACAAGACTTCAACAAGATATCTCGCTTTATACATGAGATAAAAAGATATGGAGCAAAAATTGCCATCGATGACTTTGGTGATGGTTACTCAAACTTTGCATATCTAACCAAGATGAGTGTTGATTTTATAAAGATAGATGGCTCTCTTATACAAGATATAGACACAGACAGAGACGCTTACTTAGTTGTTGAGACCATCGTCGGTTTTGCAAATAAGCTAGGCATAAAAACCATAGCAGAGTTCGTTCATTCAAGCACAGTTATGGATAAAGTTAAAGAGCTGGGGATTGATTTTTCGCAAGGCTATCACATAGATAAGCCGTGTATTCATATCTAAATGAGTTTAAAGCCTAAAAGGGCTTTTAAATTATAGTTTATGCAAATAACCCATCATCATTTATGATTGTTCTTTGAGCTGTAAGAACTACTTGGTTATCACCAAAGGTAGCTCCTATAGGATTGAAAATATCAAGATAAAATATCTCATCTTCTTCTACAAGGTTATCTCCAATTATTTCTACTGGAATATGCGCATAATGTTCATCAGGATAAAGCACAAGAGTCCCACTTGTTGGAATGTAGTCTTGATATGCAGTTGCTGTGCCATCTCTTGTTGTGTAGTCTACGCTTAAGAACTTTTCTGGGTCATTTCGTATGCCTAAAACCTCTACTAAAAAGTAAGTAACAGTTATCTCACCTTCTGAACCCTCTATAATCTCTTTTTGTACTTCTTGTGACGTTTTTGGAGCATCTGTGTAGTGCTGTCGCAAACTTTGGTCTATCCACTGCTGATAGTAACTTACCTTTTGCCAAAAGCCAACTTCACCAAAACTGCTGTTTATTTCGGCATCTACATCAGGATCTACATAATTATTGCTCAAACTAGCAACATAACTAGCTACTCCAGCTACCTTTTCATCGATAATTGCAGGGCCGCCGCTATCCCCTGAGGCAATCAAGCCTTCGCTACTACCAGTCCCTAAGTTAACCTTACCTATCAAATGTCCTAATGCATCATGCTCATAAGTTCCATCATCAAAATCAGCTACTAAAATAGCACTTTTAAGCGGATTCCAATACATAGAACTTCCTAGTATGTCCTTTAGTGCAGCTGCATCTGCTTCAAATCTATTTGTTACTTGCAGGCGTAAAATATCAGAGGAAATTGTTGCATCTACTCCAATAGAACCTGTTCCAGTAGCTCCATATCCAACGGCAGTAAATTGTTTGGTCATCTCGTTACTTTCTCTATATAGCTCATAACGATATGCATCATAAGGTGCAGGCTCTCTTAGCCAGACAATTGCTAAATCATTATTGCCATCATCATCGTAATCTGGCATAATCTTTACATATTCAGAAGCGACTATTTGTCTGCCAGAAGAGGTTTGAAAAGTTACATCTGCGGATAAGCTATTGTGTGAAAAAAGATGAGCAGAGGTAAGTATAGCCATTCCTCCATAAAGCAGCGTTCCTGACCCATAATAACCACTTGAAGATACTCTAACAACCCCATTTAAGCTGCTGGCATCATCAACATAGTAGAGAGGATTTTCGTATGAGTCTAAGGATACAACCATGTGCATAATCTCTTTGTTTTTATATATGTGAAAATTGTAGAACAATAGGCATAAAATTTCCACTAATTATAGTTTGATAAACATAAATAAAACTATATCGTATAGTATCAAAAATTGAGTAAGTGAAGTTCCAGAATGATATTTGGACTACTGTTTTTGCTCTGAAAGTTTATTTTTCTACTGTAAGTCTTTAATGGAGTGGGTATCTAAATAGGTTAATTTTCAATAGTTAGACTAGAATATTGTAGTTAATTGAGTGTTCTGAACAATTATTAAGCTAGATACTGAATCAAGTTCAGGATGACGTGTGCCTCATCATTCCGTCCGTGCCTCATCATTTGTGTGTGTTTCGTCATTTTGTGCTTGACACGGAATCTAGTTTATAGATTAATTAAGAAGGTTCAATTAAATCAATTTATTTGTAAATAGAATCATTAAAATTATATGAAATGTTTACAAATATAAAATTTAAGAGCCAATTAAAGCTCTTAAAAAGGTTTTAAAATTACTCAGTTACTTCTACAATAACAGGTGTACCTTCCCAGATGCCGTGTTTTGTACAGTATCCGTGAGCTACTAGGTTTAGTTTTTTACCAGTTGGGATGATTGTAAAAGTTGTAGTGTTGTGAGCTTTTACATTTCCTAGAGTTCCTGGGACATAAGTAGCAGTTGCAAGTTTTACTTCACCGTTAAAAAGTGAAACACTCTCTATGTAGTGGTCAAAATCATCAGGGTGAGTATATTCGTTACCCATCTTTACAGTTACTTCAAATGGCTCACCAGCTTTTGCAGTGCTTGCACAGTGGATAAATGGAGAGTGACGGTCTATAAGATCTTTTTTAGCTTCTCTCTCAACTGTATCTATATCAACATATTTGTTAATCTTTGGCATTTATAATTCCTTTATTTTGTTTTAAGTTGTAGTGCAATTGTAACCTAAAATCATTTACCTAGATATAAAGAAGAGTTTATCTATCTTGTTTAAGAAATGTTTTATAAAAGAACTTTTTAACCAAAAAGTAGATAAAATCGCCTCAATTTAATACAAGAGAACTATTATGTTAAAACCACTACTTATCGAGATAGGCGTTGAAGAGCTGCCAGCTGCTCCACTTTTAAAAGAGTTAAAAAATATTGAGAAAAAATACTTAAATATTTTAGAGAAAAACTCTCTTTTGGGTGACTTTGAATTTTACTACACTCCTAGGCGTTTAGTTATTTGGCATAGAGAGTTTAACACTCATCAACCAGACAGCGTAGAAGAGTTTTTTGGAGCACCACTTAGTGTTGCATACAGAGATGGTAAAGCAACTCCTGCGGCTGAGGGATTTGCTAAGAAATGCGGAGTTAGTCTTAGCGAGATTGGTACTTCTACAAAGGGCGATAAAGAGGTTCTTTACTATAAAAAAGATGTAAAAGGGAAGCCATCATCAGAGCTTTTACAAGAGATAATAAAAGAGTGGATAAACTCTCTTGATTTTGGTAAATCTATGAGATGGGGAAGTTTAGAAGAGAGTTTTATACGACCTATAAGATGGGTAAATGTACTTTTAAATGATGAACTTGTAGATGTTGAACTCTTTGGTGTGAAGTCTAAAAAAGAGACATTCGTTCATCGCATATCAAGATTTGAATCTTTAGAAATAAGTGGAGCAAAAGAGTATTTTGAAGCACTAAAGGCTGGTGGAGTTACACTCTTTCAAGAGCAAAGAAGAGAAGATATCTTAAGTGATTTTGCAGCGTTAGAGAAAGAGTATAACATAAACATAGATGCTGATAAAGATCTGCTTGATGAGATAGTAGCCATAACTGAGCATCCTAAAGCGCTTGTAGGCTCATTTGATGAGGAATTTTTAAGACTTCCTCCTGAAGTTATTATCACTTCTATGAAAGAGCATCAGAGATATTTTGCAGTCTTTAAAGAGGGCAGGCTCTTAAATAAGTTTGTGGTTGTCTCAAATGCACTTACAGATGATTACAGAAAGGTAGTTGAGGGAAATGAGAGAGTCCTTCGCCCTCGTTTAGCTGATGGACTCTTCTTTTATGACAATGATATAAGAGAGGGTTTAAGTACAGATGGACTCCAAAGAGTTGCATTTTTTAAAGGTCTTGGAAGTGTAAAAGATAAGGTAGAAAGAGAAGCGAAAATTGCAAGTACACTCTTTGATAACTACAAAGTAGATGCTAAAAAAGAGGATTTAGTACGAGCTATTTCTTTGGCTAAAGCGGATCTTACAAGTGAGATGGTTTATGAGTTTACAGAGCTTCAAGGACTTATGGGATATTACTACGCGCTAAAGCAGGGCGAGAGTAGTGAAGTTGCAACTGCAATAAAAGAGCAGTATTTGCCTGATGGTGAAGATAGTGATTTGCCATCAACTCCTATGAGTGCGATAGTTGCGATGAGTATCAAGCTTGACACTCTTTTAGCGCTCTTTAGTATAGATGAGATACCAACAGGTTCAAGAGACCCATTTGCTCTTCGTCGCGCGGTAAATGGCATCATAAGAATCACTAAAGAGTATGGCTTTGAGTTTGATATAGTAAAGAGTGTAAAAGAGTTGGCATCTATATATGCGCCGATAGATATGCAAAAGTTAGAGAGCTTTTTTCTAGAGCGTATCAAACAGTACTATAAGGTAAATCCTTCTATAGTTGAAGCTGTTATCGCATCTGGTGAGAGAGAGATAGTTGCTATGGGTAAAAAGATAGAAGCACTCTCAAATATCGTAAGTTCAGAGGGCTTTAGTGAGTCTTTTTCTACATTTAAAAGAGTTGCAAATATCACTAAAGATATAGACTTGAGCCAAGAGATGAGTGTAGATGCGAAGCTTTTTGAAGAGGATGCAGAGAGCAAACTCTATGATGCTTACAAAAAAGTAACATCTAGCAAATATGACTCTTACGAAGAGGAGCTAGATGCACTACTTGGATTAAAACCAGAGCTTGATAAGTTTTTTGAAGATGTAATGGTAAATGCCGATAATGAAGCTATAAAAAACAATAGAAAATCTTTAGTAGCATCTATATATAAGAGCATCCTAAAGATTGCAGATATAAAAGAAGTAAGTCTGTAGTTTTAAAAGGTTTTTCAATTGAATGCTATAAACAACTGAGTGTTCTGAACAATTATTAATGTAGATTTTGAATCAAGTTCAGGATAACGCGTGTTCCGTCATTCCGTGCTTGACACGGAATCTAGTTTATAGATTAATCAGAGGGTTCAATTTAACAAAATTTTATAATATAACTATTGTAACATTACTAAAAAGTGAGATATAATGCAAAAAAAATTATTTAGTAATGGTGCAAAATGGTTGTAAAAAATCTTTTATATTTTCTCGTAGTCCTCCTTCTAAATGGATGTACGCAAGCATATACCACTACAAGCAGTGAACACTTTGATGCATTAAATAAGAAGATAGCAGATTTAGAACAAAATATAGATCAAAAATTAGATATAAAACTAGAAAAACATGAAAAAGATTATCAAAGTTTATTGGAAGCTTCTCTTTTGCAGCAGACTCAGGGTTTTGAGTCTTTAAAAAATGAATTGGTATTTTTAATTAAAGATACAAAATCTGCTCAAATTGCAAAACCTGTTGAGCCAAAAGTTATAAAAACTAAGAAAAACCCCATAGTAATTCAAAAAACAGTAACTCCTCCAAAAGAAAAATTAGTAGTTGGAAGTGTTGAGAAAGTGCATATCTATCCCTCTAATTTTGTTATGGAAGCTAGAATAGATACAGGTGCTGAGACATCTTCAATAGATGCAAGAGAGATAACAAGGTTTGAGAGAGATGGTAAGAGATGGGTGCGATTTACCTTACTAGACAGACAAACAGGCACAGCGCATATTATGGAGCGTAAAGTAGTCCGTGTTGTTAGGATTTCACAATCTTCGCTTGAACAAGATTATGAAAAAAGAGTAATAGTTACACTTGAAATAACTATTGGTGAAAAAAGAGAGTTAAGTGAATTTACCCTCTCAAATAGAGAGCATATGAAATATCCAATATTGATAGGACGTAGTGCACTTCAAGATGTTATGGTTGTTGATGTTAGTGGAGAGTATCTAGCTCCACTCATTGTAGAAAAAAGTCAAAAAAAATGATATCTAAAAATTCCCTATATATATTTGCGCTTTTTTTAGTACTTCTAGGTATTTTTATAGCCATAATGAGACATGAGCAGACGCAGATTCCATTTTTGGCAAGTGAGAAAAAAGATGTTTGGATGGTTGAAGCAAGAGTAGAATTTAATGCACAAAACAACACACCCATAAGTGTAAACCTATCTCTACCTGAAGATACTATGGGTTATAAGCTCTATTTTGAGCAGAGTGTTTCAGCTGGATATGGTTTTAATATGATGCAAAAAGATGGCATCAAGCGTGGAGAATGGAGTATTCGCCAAGCAAAAGGGAAACAAACACTCTACTACAAAGCACAAATTGTTCAAGATTTTACAAATGATATGCCTTTAAATAAAGTTGCTGCAAAGCTCAATACTAAAGATGACATTATTTGGAATGCCTCTGAGCAGGTTGCTGCAAAAGAGATACTAGACTTAGCATACGCAAAATCGAATAACAATATCACTTTTACAAGAGAGCTTATAAAAATCATTACAGATTTAAAGAAAAGAAAAGATAGTTCTCTACTCCTACTTAAGCATAGCTATATAGATGTACTTAGTAAACTTTTAGCAGATGCAGGAGTCATTCATATAGTATCGCTCGCACTAGAGCTAGAAGATGCTAGGCGTAATCAAGCTCTTACTTCTGTTATAGAAGTGTTTGATAAAGATGAGTGGATATTGTTTGATCCTACCAATATACTTCAAGAAGAAAACAAAAATTTCTTTTTGTGGACGAGAGGTGGAAAATCACTTATAGATGTTGTAGGTGGGACCAATGCTACAGTGAAATTTTCAATGGTAAAACAAAATATGCCAGCATTAGAGTTAGCAAAGGCTCATTTTGATGAGAGCGGATTTGGGATTTTTAGTGTTCATCGCCTGCCAATAGAAGAACAAAGTATCTTTAAAATGCTTCTACTTTTACCTATAGGAGCACTCATAACTGTTTTTATGCGCCTTCTTATTGGTGTAAAAACTTCTGGAACATTTATGCCTGTGCTTATTGCTATGGCTTTTTTACAAACATCACTTTTTTTAGGACTACTCAACTTTGTCGTTCTTGTTGCTATCGGCCTTTTACTTAGAGGTTACCTCTCAAATCTTAACCTTTTACTAGTCTCTAGGATTGCTACCATTATAGTTATTGTTATATTTTTAGTTGCTTTTATGACTCTTATAGGATATGAGATGGGATTTAACACTGGGATGAGTGTAGCTTTTTTTCCTATAATCATCCTTGCATGGACGATAGAGAGGATGTCTATACTTTGGGAAGAAGAGGGCGCTAAAGAGGTTCTAACACAAGGAAGTGGAAGCCTTTTGGTTGCAGTTTTAGCTTATATGGCGATGGTAAACGGTTATGTAGCGCATCTATTTTTTAACTTTCCAGAACTTCATCTCATAGTCATTGCACTTATGATTTTAATGGGGCGATATACTGGTTACAGACTTTTAGAACTCCGACGTTTTCGTGAGTTTAAAACAATTGTATGATAGATTTTATAAGCCCTTTTGCACTTAGAAAAAGTGGGATTTTGGGGATGAATAGCCGCAATATTGAGTTTATTAGCCGCTATAATGACCGCAAGCTCTTTCCTCTTGTAGATAATAAGCTTCAAACGAAACTTCTAGCACAAGAGTATGGCATAAACACTCCTGAGCTTCTCTTTGTTGTACGATATCAGCGAGATGTTTATAAGCTTTTAGAAAAACTAAAAGATATCTCCTCTTTTGCCATAAAGCCAGCATGTGGTTCGGGTGGTAAAGGGATTTTGGTTATCAAAGGCAGAGAGGGTGATGGCTTTATAAAATCTAGTGGTGTAGTTATCGGGCTTGAAGAAGTGACAAGACATGTTACAAATATTTTAGCAGGGCTTTACTCACTCTCTGGAGATCAAGATGTTGCTCTTGTGGAGACTTTGATAGAAGCAGATGCTGTGTTTGATGACTACTCTTATCAAGGTGTTCCAGATATTCGCATCATAGTTTTTCAGGGCTATCCTGTGATGGCTATGCTTCGTCTCTCTACAAAAGCATCAGATGGTAAGGCAAACCTGCATCAAGGAGCTGTTGGTGTTGGGCTTGATATTAAAACAGGCAAACCAATAAATGCTGTAATGAATGGCGTAAAAATCCTTACACATCCAGATACAAACCATAGTTTTGATACTATAAAAATAGACAACTGGAAGGAACTTTTGCTCTTAGCATCTAGCTGTTATGATATGACAAATCTTGGCTATTTAGGCGTAGATATAGTACTTGATAAAAACAGAGGCGCTATGATTTTAGAACTAAATGCAAGACCGGGACTCTCCATACAAGTAGCCAACTCAAAAGGCTTACTTCCACGGCTTAGAGAGATAGAAAAAGTAGCTACTAAAAGAGCAAATGTGCAAAAGAGAGTAGATTTTGTTCTTGGTTTTGAGAATTTTTAATTATAGTTTTTGAACCTTTGGCGGGATAGTTTTAAAAGCCTCTTTAAAGCCTTTTGCTCTTACTTCTTTTGCTTTTCCTAGAGCTAGCGGAGATAAGAAGTAGCCAATATCTAGGGCCTCTTGCTCATCGTGGTTGTTATCATACATAAAGACTATAGTTTTATCTAGCTTTTGAACTTGAGCAGATAAGGCTCTTACATATGTGATGATAGCTTTATGATGTCTGTCATGCTTGTGACCAGAACCAAAGAACACAAATTTACCGCTAAGTCTGATGTTGGGAATGTCAAGATAGTTTAGCTTTTTGTCATATCTTGTATATTGATCTGAGCTAAACTTATCTAAATCAGCATCAAACGCTTCCAAAATAGGTGTTGGTTCTATGTTTTCTCTGTTGAGAGAAAATAGGTACTTTATCTCTACAAGTTTAGAAGGATATACTTTTTTTAGGCCAGCATTTATGACATAACTCATAGGATATTCATTTATCTGAACAAACTTATCGTAACTCTCAAAGCCATCTTCTTTTAAAAACCTGCTTGGTTTAAATCCTACAGGACTTGTCTCAGGGTTGTAAAGTATGATAGTTCCAGCCACACTTTTTCGCTTGTTTTTAAGCAGAACCTCTAACTCATCTATAGTGATTTTATCTTCATCACTCTCATTAAAATATATATATTGTTCTACTAAGTAGTCCATATCGAAGTTTGTTGAGTACTTTCCAAATATCTGCATCTCTATTAATCCTTATAATTATCGAAATTGTACTTAATTTTGTTTAAAATCTCTCTATAATTTATTTTGAGATAGAATCTTAACCATGATTTATATAATTTTTTTACTATTTACACTCTCTATAATCATCTTTATGCTTTACCAGGTACAGTATTTTGTTCTTTTTTCCCCTAGGTACTCTCGAGAGCAGGTGTGTGATGAGAGATGTGAGATACTTAGTATAACGAGTGATGATGGAGTTGAACTTGAGGGTGCTATATACAGACGTGAAGATGCAAAGAGCATAATTTTGTTTTTTGGTGGTAGAGAACAAGATAGTGTAGGGCTTATAAACAGACTTGCACAGAGGCATAAAAATAGTACCATTATCACTTTTAACTACCGCTCTTACGGAAGAAGTAAAGGCTCTTTAAGTGAGCAAAATATCTTTAGTGATGCTTTAAAAATATCTCAAATAGTATATAAAAACTATGGAAGTTTTTATATACTAGGTTACTCTTTAGGTGCTAGTGTTGCTCTGTATGTAGCGAGCAAGATAGAAAGTAGGGGAGTTATTTTAGTTGGTGCTTTTGACTCCTTGGCATCTTTGGCAAAGCAGAAGTTTAGAGTTAATATCTCATGGTTTTTAAAGTACAAGTTTGACAATATAGAGTTTCTTAAATCCGTAGATGCAAAGGTATATATCTTTGCATCTACGGCTGATGAAGTAGTGAGTGGTGAGAGTTCTCAAAACTTAAAAAAGGGTGTAAAAAATCTAGGTTTTTTCAAAAATGTTGAGGATTTAAGCCATAGAGAACTATTTTGGAGTGATGAAGCATGCCAAGATATCAACGAAATTTTAAAGTAAGGTAAGCTTTAGTATTTTACTTTTGCTAAATAAAGTCCATTACTAGGTGCTGGTTTTAATTTGTACTTTTTTTTGCAAGATAGAGACTCTGTAATCTCATCCCTTTGTAGCTTTAAAAGTGCAGCTACCATAAGACGGATTTGACTTCTTAAGTATCCATTTGCTTCAAAGTGTAAAACTATAAAATCTTTGTGCCTATATGCAAAAGCTTTATAAACCTCTCTAATGCTACTCTTTGCATCACTTCCCAGCTTCATAAAGTTAGCAAAATCATGCCTTCCCTCATAAAGCTTTATATTTTCTTCTATCTTTATAAAATCCAATGAGTCTATAAAAGTTACAAAATCATTTTCAAATGGATTGCTCTTAGCTACTTTTATAAGATATCTATAGACTCTTTTTTTAGCACTATATCTTGCGTGAAAAGTATCATCCACTTTTTTTAAATTCCTAATTAAGATGCTAGGAGGGAGCATGGAGTTTAAAACTCTTTTGAGCTTTTCTAAGTCTTGCCAAAATTGTGGTAAATCAACATGGCAAACTTGTGCAGTCGCATGAACTCCTTTGTCAGTTCTCCCAGATGCAACAATCTTAGACTCAATCCCTAGCTTAAAAAGGAGGGTTTCTAAAACACCAACTATAGTATTTTTAGAACTTTTTTGTGCTTGTGAACCCAAAAAATGAGTTCCATTGTAAGAGAGAGTTATAGCGCAACGCATAGAGGATTTAAAACCTAGCTAAAATAGTTTTTCTATATATGGCATAAGTTACTATTAGCCAAGTAAGAGAAATGGCCGGGATAGTGTAGTAACCAAGAGCTTTTTGGAGCCATAGTGTAGCCCCATAGTAGAGAACTACATTTATAAAAAGATAGAGATATAGCCTACTTTTTTGGTGTCTTGCGTGAACTATTCCAATGCTTGCAACTAAAAATAGAGTAACAATAGGAAAGATACTTAAAAGAGTATTTGTTATCAATTTATGCTTCTTTTTCCCTTTCCACTCATCTGAAAACCAGTACTCTAGTGGTGTCTCATAAGCTGATAAGTATGTAGTGATAGTGTCGTTTATATACATAGTATCAAAATCAATTTGCGAAAATTTTTCTTTAGAGTAGCTGTAACCCTCTCCATCAATTAGTTTTAGCCTAAGCACCCCAGCGCTATTAATAATCTCAGCCCTTTTGGCACTAATGATGATTTCTTCTTCTATGTTTTTGTTAAAGAGAATAACATCTGAGTAGGTCTCATCTTGATTATCTCCTCCTATATATAAGAGCCAACTACCAAAACTATGCCCAAATTCTGATGCACTTAGGTTGAACTTCGCTTCACTTTTTTTGTAAGTTATAAAGTGACTTGAGAGTATATCTGTATGCGGAATGAGTACAAGAAAGTTAAAGGAGAGTAATGCACTTAAAATAATCGCGGGTTTTAAAAGTATCTTTAATATAAATTTTGGATGGATGCCAAGAGAAAAAAGCACCACAATCTCATTGTCAGTTGAGAGCCTAAAAAGCGAAAGAGAGGCTGCTATGAAAAAGGTTACAGGAAGAGTGTAAAATAAAATTTCAGGAACTATAAAAAGGAAGAGTTTTGTCATATCCCAGATGCTAAGCTGTATGACGGCTGTATATGTTGCTAGCTTGATCATAAATACAACTGTTGCTATGGCAAACAGAGGCATAAACATAGATAAAAAAAGTATATAAAAGTTGTCGTTGATGTAGTTTCTTAGTTTATGCATATTAGTAAGTCGCCTCAATGTAAGCCAAGATAGGAGAGTCAAAGATATAGACAATAAAAGTAGCTAGTGCTAAAAATGGTACAAAAGGAACTCTTTGCTCCTCATCACTTCTCTTTAAAACTAAAAGCATAACAGGAAGAGCTAAGAGAGCTGAGAGAAATATAGCCACAAGCGTTAATTTAAGACCAAGTAGTGCTCCCATAGTAGCTGCTACCATAATATCTCCTTCACCCATAGCTTCAACAAAGGGAGACCTATCGTAGAACTTGCTCCATGAAGTTTCTGTTTTTTGTGCTGCTCTATAGGCGGATGAAGTGAGATAGTATGAAAGAGCAAACCTAAGTAGGGTAAATCCACCTGCAAAGAGTAGGGCATTTTGTAGATTTAAAATCACTCCGTCAAGATTCCACGCTCCTATTATTGCAAAAAAGATAGCCAATAAGTTTAGTGAATCTGGAACCATTTTATAGCGAAAATCTATCATCGTAAGAGCGAGCAGCATCAAAAAACTAAGAGCTATAAAAAGAGCTGGTAGTGTGAGCGTAAATTTAGCTGCAATAACTAAAAAAATAAGTCCAGAGATTAGCTCTATAAGAGGGTATTGCAAAGATATCTTGGCACTACAAGAGGAGCATCTGCCTCTTAAGAGTATCCATGAGATGAGCGGTATGTTGTGCCAAGGTTTTAGTGGAGTATTGCAGCTATAGCAGTGTGATGCACCAAAAACTATGCTTTGGCTTTGGGGGATTCTAAGTATGACTACATTTAAGAAAGAGCCAAAAAGTAAGCCTAAGATAAATGCAACAAAAAGCATTATAGCCCTCCAAAACGGCGCTGTATTTTAGTAAAATTTTTTATAATTTTTTCTAACTCTGTAGTTGTAAAATTTGGCCAGAGCGTATCTGTAAAAAAGAGTTCTGCATAAGCTGATTGCCAAAGCAAAAAGTTAGAGAGCCTTTTTTCTCCACCTGTTCTTATTAAAATATCAACACTATCTTTACAATCAAGTGCATTTGATAGCATCTCCTCTGTGATATCTCCCTCATACTCTTTAAGCCTGTTTGCAGCTCTTAGTATCTCATCGTGTGCGCCATAATTTAGTGCTAAAGATTGTATAAGCCCATCACAATGAGCAGTCTCTTCTTTTACGTTTTGTATAGTTTTTTGAAGCGACTTTGAAAAGGCTCTTGTATCGCCTATTGGCTCAAAGCGTACGTTGTTAGCTAGATATGTTATGAGCTCATCTCTTAAGTATCTCTCCAAAAGTTTCATTAAAAACTCAACTTCTAGGCGAGGTCTCTTCCAGTTTTCAGTTGAGAAAGCATAAAGAGTAAGTCTCTCTATATCTTCATCTTTTGAGCAATATGCAGTTATCTCTTTTACAACTTTTGCACCAGCTTCATGCCCTTTTACCCTTTTTTTACCACTACGCTCTGCCCAACGGCCATTCCCATCCATAATGATAGCTATATGCTTCGCCCTGTTCATATTAGAGCTCTTTTGCATGGTCTAAGATTTCAAAAGCTAGACTTAGTTTGTCATTTGGTGTTAGGGACTCTATAGCGTTTGGAGTTATAAAATCTATCTTATTTGTATCACTTCCAAAGCTTGATGAGTCTTTAAGTATGTTTAAACAGACTGCATCTACGCCTTTGTTATCTATCATGTTTGAAGCATTTTTTAGAGCCTCATTAGCATCTAGTTCAGCTTTAAAACCAATGGTAGTTATATCTGTTTTGTCTATAGATGCTAAGATATCAAGGTTTTGTTTTAACTCTAATGAAAACTCTTCGCCTAAAGAGGCTTTTTTAAGTTTGCCCTCTTGGGGATGCTTTACTACATAGTCACTAACAGCTGCAGCCATAAAAAGATATGGTTTTTTTTGTATCAAAGATATCGCATCATCACTCATAAGAGATGGTTTTGAGAGCTTTCCTTTTTTTGCTATGCGGATAGAATCTACAAGATACTCTAGCATCTCAACTGAACTCTCTACATCTATAGTATGCATCTCTTTTGGAATGTTTGGCTCAAACTTTGAAGATATAAGGTTTACATCCGCACCTCTGCAATAAAGGGCAGTGGCAAGGGCTGATGCCATTTTTCCACTTGAGAAGTTTGAGATAAATCTTACATCATCTATCTTCTCAATCGTCCCGCCACCTGTAACTATAACTCTTCTATCCTGCCAAAAATCATCTTGAAGTAAGACCTTTGCGCTATGCCAAAAGATATCTAAAACATCAGCCATAGCACCATCTCCAACAGTTCTACAAGCTAACTCTTTTGTTTGAGTATCTACTATAGAGTAGTTTGCGATACAAAGCATCTTAAGATTTGCCTTTGTAAAAGGACTCTTAAGCATATTAGTGTTTGCTGATGGAGCTAAAACTTTTGGTTTAGCAAATGCCAATGCACATTGAAGTAGCATATTGTCAGCAATGCCGTTAACAAGCTTTGCAATGGTGTTTGCAGTTGCAGGTGCAATAACAAACAAATCAGCCCATTGAGTTGTTTTTATGTGGTTGTGTTCATCCACCCATGACTCATTTGTGTCATCTAAAACTTTGTTTGTTGAGAGTGTCTCAAAGCTAAGTGGTGTTACAAACTTCTTAGATGCCTCACTCATCACCACTTTTATCTCGGCTCCAGCTTTTACAAAGAGTCTAACAAGTTCAAGTGATTTATAAACGGCAATAGAACCAGTCACTCCTAAGAGTACCTTTTTGCCTTTTAGTAAGTGTGGGGGAATAAGCATAAACGAGCCTTCGTCAAAATATTTATGGATTATACCAAATTTATCAAGGAGAAGATTTATATATTGACACATATCAAGCTAAATATTACTATCTTTGATAAGATTACAACTTATAATAAATAAAAGGAATTTTTATATGAAAGCTATACTATACATAGTGTCTCTTAGCTTAGCACTATTTGCAAACAGTGCCGACCTTGCTACATGCCAAAAGTGTCATCCAACGATAGTTGAGGAGTTTGAATCCTCTATGCATAAAAAATCTTCTATATATGAAGATAAGATCCATAAAGCGGTCTGGGATAAACACCCTTTAAAAGCTAAAAACGACTACACTTGTGCAAAGTGTCACACGCCAAATACAACAGATGGACAAACTCACAAAGAGGGCATTACTTGTCTAAATTGTCACACAATTACAAATGTTGAAAAACATGCAAAGTCAAACAAAAATATCTACTCAGATAAAGATAAAACATTTTACTCAGCAGAGAAGGGGAGAGAGGGCGAAATAGTTAAGCATGAAACAACAAGTTCTTGGTGGGGAAATAAGACTACCGTTGGCTCAGCTTATCATGATATAGACTATACAAATGAGTCTTTTTACAATGGTCAAATGTGTATGGGATGCCACTCACATAGACAAAACTCACATGAGTTTAATGTTTGTAGCATAGAAGAAGATGGCGCAAAAGATAAAGAGACAAACTGCATCTCTTGTCATATGCCAAAGATAGATGGAACAGCAACGACTGTAAGAAAGAGTAAACAACACGCTTATCATGGTTTTGCAGGGGCAAGAGTAAAGCCTGAGATGCTAAGCCAATATGTTGAGCTTGACGTTAAAAAGTCTGCAAATGGTTTTGAAGTGACTGTTGAAAATAAAGCTCCTCATGACCTTATGACTCACCCTCTAAGAGTTGCGCAACTAAGAGCTACACTCATTAGAGATTCTAAGCATACTGAGTTAAAAACACATACATTTGTAAGAGTTATAGGAACTGATGGCAAACCATCTATGCCATGGTTAGCAACTGAAGTTGTAAAAGATACTATGCTAAAAGCTAACGAAAAAAGAGTTATAAGCTTTGATGATGCCCTTAAAAGTGGTGACAAAGTAGAAGTAAGTCTAGGCTTTTATCTTGTAAACCCAAAAGCGGTAGAGAATCTAAATCTACAAGATGAAAAAGAGTTAACAAAATTTACTACTCTTAAGATTAAACACTTTAATGTAGAGTAGTCCAAATAAAGCAAGGCAATAGTTTCTAGCCTTGCTTTTTTATTATAAACCCACAAAAAAACTTCCCAACATCTACATCTAAAGCTTTAGAAATTTTATATAGATACTCTAAGGCAAACTCAATAATAGTACAAAAATCAGATTAAGCTAAAAGTTGATACTAAATTGAATGCTCTGGACAATTAGTAAGTTGGATCTTGAATCGAATTTGGGATGACGCTTGTTCAGTCATTTCGTTATTAAGTTAAATCCTGAATTGAGTTTGGGCTGACGCGAGTCTCGCCATTCCAAGCGTGTCCCGTCATTCCGTGCTTGAAATAGAATCTAGTTTATAGATGATCAAAGGGTTAAATTAATTATTTTATAATATAATCGTTATGTCATATTGTAAATGAAAATTATTTCTATATATTAAATTTTGTGTGTCACAAAAATAAATATTTAGATAAAAGATAAATAAATTGCTTGTAAAATAAAATCCACTCAGATGAAACCAATAGCTCGATCTAATTGGTATATGTAAGGGTGATGTATCATCTTTAATGCTGCGGATATTTTAAGCAAAGAACTACTATTAGAGGTAAAAATGACCGAAGATAATTTGAAAACTTTTATATGTGCTATTGACTTAGAAACAAATGAGATTTTATATGTAGATGAGAGATGCATGAATAAAATTGCCAATTCAGCAGAAAAAATGCCTTGTCCTTTCTGTCCGCTTGGGCAATATATAAAAACTCGCTCTTTACGAATGGGGACTGCATTTAAGTTGAAAAATAAAAAATGATAGTAAATACAGAAGAGATATTCTCAAATATCTATCTAGTTACCACTTTTTGTAGGGTCTAACTCATTTACAACTAAGTCTAAAATATCAAAGAGTTTTTCACTCTCACTTTCCATATTTTTGAAGTTATCAATAATGCTATTTTCAATATCTGTTTCAAAGATAGTGCTTTGGCTCATTAGCTCTATATTTTTGATAACATTTGAGTGGACTTTTGAGTGAGGTGCATCTATAGCTGCGTAGTTTCTAGTGTGCCCATATCTCTCTTTACCTTCTGATAAATACCACTTACCTAAACGGCATCCTCTGTGGTCTCCAAATTCGGCATTGACCTTGTTGGATAAGACTGAAGTATAAGCGTTTGATTTAAATAAGATATGATCTATTTTTACAAGAACCATAAATAGTGAATCTCGGATAAAACGAGCATATTCAGCTGAACCTTGTGCATTTGTCTGAAACTGCTTAAGTGTTACTGCAAAGTCATCTATAGTGCTAGTAACATTTTGTGAGATGTCTGCTATCTCTTGTGAGTTTGACTGAATCTCCTGTGTCTCTTGTTGAAGAGTTTGGATGGTTATAGATATCTCTTGAGTTGATTTTTGAGTTCTCTCAGCGAGCTTTCTCACTTCATCAGCAACCACTGCAAATCCGCGTCCATGTTCACCAGCTCGTGCCGCTTCAATTGCAGCATTTAAGGCGAGTAGGTTTGTCTGTTCTGCGATGTCTTTTA
>Ga0265293_10003349_pt1 | contig 29895 bp, 35 predicted proteins | sample Munlanlewell138R_FD_192505 | JGI IMG/M metagenome (GOLD analysis project Ga0265293, IMG submission 192505) | Leachate microbial communities from a municipal landfill in Southern Ontario, Canada - Leachate well 138R | ecosystem: Engineered > Solid waste > Landfill > Unclassified | place: Canada... | reverse complement strand
ATGGCCCAACGACATACTATTAGAAGGTAAGAAAATCTGTGGTATCTTGACGGAAATGAGTGCAGAATTAAATATAGTCGACTTCATAGTAATGGGAATTGGGGTCAATGTAAACTTTGACCAAGGGGATATACCTGAAGATCTAAGGTCTAAGGCAAGTTCTATTAAGATATATAGGGGAGAGGAAATCAATAGGAAGGAACTTGCTGCACAAATACTCAATGAGTTTGAAAAACTCTATATAGATTTCAAGGAAACTGGGGACATTGGCCAATCGATTAAGATATGCAGGGAAAACTCCATACTTCTTGGAGAAGAGGTAAGGATAATCAGGGGAGATGAGACCCTCCTAGTAAGGGCCCTGGACATCAGCGAGGACGGAGGATTGCTGGTGGAATTCCCCGACGGCTCCATGGAAAATATGTACTCTGGAGAGGTTTCCCTGAGGGGGCTCGACCAGGCCTAGGCCCTGCCCAATCCCCCTGATTTGCCGATTATGGGAATGAACCTTATGGCAACTAGGGATGCTATTATGAGTTTTACTATATCGCCGGGCAAAAATAGTAAACAGGCCATCTTAAATACTGCTCCAAAAGACAGTCCTCTCGCCATCATGGTATTTAAAATATAGTACATATAGGGCAGGCCAAATAGGTAGATAATCACAGTGCCCACTATACTGGAAATCCAAATCCTTGCAGGGTCAATCCTTCCATTTAGGTGGGATATCTTCCCCACAATCAGGGCTGCTACCATGAAGCCTATGATAAATCCGAAGCTGGGCCTGAGGATTGCCTGTGGCCCCCCAGTGAATCCCGTAAATATGGGCAGACCGACTAGGCCTAGGAGTAAATAGGCCAATTGGGACAGGAATCCTAGCCTTGGACCTAGGACTAGGCCGGATAGGAGAACGAACAGGGTCTGGAGGCTAATGGGTACCTCTCCCAAGGGAATACTAACAAAGGCACCTATGGCAGTCAGGCCAGTAAACATAGATACATAGCTTATTTCTTTTGCAGTAACTTTCATCTTTACCTCCATTGTCAACTTGTTACTATACTTTAGTTTACATACAGATATTATATTATTTTCAGGGGATTGTCAATAGAAGGAAAAGTCAAGCTGTCTATTTATCCTATTTTGTTATGACGAATTTGTGATATAATCTTATTATGATATTGAAAGGTAGGGATTATATGAAACTAAAACAATCAACTGTGGCGGATTTGGCCTTGCTGTCTGTGGCTGTAATTTGGGGTGGCGGATTTATAGTAACTAAGAATGCCCTAGATCATATAGGGCCTTATTATTTGCTCTTCTTTAGATTTGTCATAGCAGCCTTGCTTTTAGGGGCAATTCTATTTAAAAAGATAAGAAATGCCAAGTTAAAGGATATAAAGGCGGGAATGATTATCGGTGTATTCTTATTTGCAGGATTTGCAACACAGACTTTCGGGCTTCAATACTCGGAGGCCGGAAAGGTAGCATTTATAACGGCGACAAATGTGGTAATGGTACCCTTTATCTACTGGGCTATATCCAAGAAGGTCCCCGATAAGTTTGATTTAATAGCTGCCCTTATGTGCTTTGTGGGCATTGGAATCCTCAGCTTCAACAGGGATTTTTCCATAAATATTGGGGACTTGCTTACCTTGATCTGTGCCCTAATGTATGCTTCCCAAATTGCCGCAATAGGTTATTTTGCAAAGGAATCAGATCCCTATGTACTGGCAGTAGTCCAAATGGCTACGGCAGCGGCACTTTCACTCTTCTTTGCCCTGGTATTTGAGGGTACAGATTTTCATTTAAAAACAAATACCATAGTTCCAATCCTTTATATGGCCCTATTGGGGACCATGTTTGCCTTCCTCATACAGACGGTGGCTCAGAAATATACCAGCTCCACCCATACGGCAATTATATTGAGTCTTGAGTCCGTATTTGGTAGCACCCTAGCTATCATCATATTGAAGGAGGCCCTGACCGTTAAATACTTTATTGGTTCACTGGCAATTTTATTCTCCGTCATCACCTCGGAGACCAAGTGGGGATTTTTGAAGCCCAAGGACAAAATGAATGCATAGGAGGGAGACCTTTCATGAAGATTTATATATTGGACAGGAGTTCTCAGGATAGAAATGCCCTGAAGAGGATAATACTAAGCAACAATCTAGGATCCCTAGCTGGAGAATCTGGGGGCTCTGAAGAGGCCCTGGAGGAAATAGCCGACATAGTTCCTGACCTCCTCATCTTTGACCTATTAGGTGACCAGGAGAAGGGCTTTACCCTAATTGAAAGCCTAAGGGAGAGAAGAATCAAGTCTAATTACCTGATAATTTCTGATATGGTTTCAAAGGAAATAGTAGAAAAGGCCTATAGGCATGGAATTGAATACTATATTTGCAAACCCATCAACGACTTTGAGATTAAATCCGTGGTAAAAAAGATAAGGGACAGGGTTTATCTGGAAAGAAGGATAGGAGAAATACGTCAATTATTTGACGATATAACTCATCTTCCGAAACAAACTGCATTACCCAGGGATTGTGAAGCTGATATCAAAACTATCCTTCTTAGGCTGGGAATTGTAGGAGAAAAAGGCAGCAAGGACATATTGATGGTCATTAGATATATAATAGAGAACAAGGTCAATATGAGTTATATGACCATAAGGGACATATGCTCCAAGTTCACGGACAATCCAAGGGTTATGGAGCAAAAAATGAGGAGGGCTATCAACATTGCTCTGATGAATATTGCCAGCCTGGGAATAGAAGATTATATGAATGAGACCTTTGTTGAATACTCTAATACCTTGTTTAATTTTGAGCAAGTCAAGAGGGAAATGGACTATATCAGGGGGAAATCCCAGGAAAAAGGGTCCATAAATATGAAAAAATTCATTACGGGCATCTATATATATTGTGAAAATGTTAATAGGTGATTGAGAAAACTTTAACAATTAATAATATTCAGAAAACAATTTTGAAACTTCTTGAATATTGTTGAGTCCTCTCCCTTATAATGGAGTCAATTCAATAAAAAGGAGGAGAATTATGGATAAGTTATTGGAATTAAATAGTTCGGTTAATAGTTTTGTATGGGGTCCACCTATGCTAGTTCTATTAATCGGTACTGGGGTTTACTTAACCTTCCGCACTAATTTCTTTGCTATTACCAAAATAGGCTACGTACTAAAAAACACATTAATGAAGATGTTTGCTAAGGAACAAAAGGGTGAAGGTGAAGTTACAGCCTTCCAGGCAGTTGCCACAGCTCTGGCTGCTACTATAGGTACTGGTAATATCGCAGGTGTTGCCACAGCCATCGCATCAGGTGGTCCAGGTGCCATATTCTGGATGTGGATTGCAGCAATTGTAGGTATGACTACTAAATTTGGTGAAGTCGTATTGGCCATCAAGTATAGGGAAAAGACTGAAGACGGCAGATTCGTCGGTGGTCCCATGTACTATATAGCCAAGGGTCTAAACCAAAAATGGCTGGCCTATATATTTGCATTCTTTGCAGCACTGGCAGCATTTGGTATAGGTAACATGACTCAGTCAAATTCCATTGCAACAGCTCTAAACGTTTCATTTAGCATTCCACCACTAGTTACAGGACTTGTAGTTGCCGTAGCATCAGGCATAGTCATCGTCGGTGGACTAAAGAGAATTGCTCAAGTAACAGAAAAATTAGTTCCATTTATGGCTGCCTTCTATATCTTAGGTGGTTTGGCAATCATAATCGCGAACATAAGCGCAATACCAGCTGCTCTTCAGTTAATTATTTCCTCTGCCTTCACTGGTAAGGCTGCATTAGGTGGATTTGCAGGTGCTACTATGGCACAAGCTATGAGATTTGGTTTTGCTCGTGGAGTATTTACAAACGAAGCTGGTCTTGGTAGTGCTCCTATAGCTCACGCTGCTGCTACTACTGACCACCCTGTAAGACAAGGTCTTTGGGGAGTATTTGAAGTATTTATAGATACAATAGTTGTAGCAAGTATTACTGCCTTGGCAATTATCTTGACTGGTGTTTGGGAAACAGGTCTATCAGGTACTGAATTGACTATGTCAGCTTTTGACACTGTTATACCTACATTTGGCGGATATATAGTTTCAGTTGGTGTATTGCTATTCGCATTCTCCACTATCCTAGGTTGGGAATACTATGGTGAGAGGGCTGCAGAATACTTATTTGGACCTAAGGTCAATATAGCTTACAGATTACTCTTTATACCTTTCGTCGTAATAGGTGCTATTGGCGGTCTTGAAGCTATTTGGGATATAGCTGATACCCTAAACGGTTTGATGGCTATTCCAAACTTAATAGGTGTTGCCTTGCTATCAGGAGTAGTAATTAAGGAAACTAAAGACTTCTTTGCAAGGGAAAAAGTATAGAAATAATATCATAGTATATAAAATAAAGAGGACGATTTCGTCCTCTTTATTTATTAATCATATCGTCCCTATACTTTTCCATGACACCTGCGAAGATTTCTGCACTGGTGGGTGGGGTATAGGTTATGGCATTGGCCCCTGCCTCTATGGTGGCTAGGATAGATTCATCTGTAGGACCGCCCGTTGCAATGATGGGCAGCTCCTTTCCAAATTCATCCCTTATCATTTTTACCAGGGCTGCTGTTTTTGCACCTCCGGAAATATTGAATATACTAGCTCCCGCCTTTAATTTTCCCCTGTAGTCGTCGCATTCCGATACCACTGTCGCTATGATAGGTATGTCAATTCTCTCCTTCATCTCCCCTATGACGTCATTGGCAGTAGGAGCATTTACCACTACGCCATAGGCCCCCATGAGCTCGGCCTGGAGGGCAATATCCGTAGATCTCCTTCCAGTTGTCAGGCCTCCCCCTACTCCAACGAACACTGGTACTGGTGCTACCTCCAATATTGCTTGTGTAATGGATAGCTGGGGTGTAAAAGGGTATACTGCTATAATGGAATTGGCATTAGCATTCTTTATGATGGCCACATCTGTGGTAAATAGCAGTGACTTAATCCTAGTGCCTAGGATTTTAATGCCACTTGCCCTGTAGATTACATGTGGTACCTCTATGATCCTAGACCTCAGCCTAGTCTTAACTTCTGGTATATATTTTTCTTTTTCCATAAAGCACCTCCTTAGTAAGTACATTATACACTAAAAAAATAAAGTTACATATATAGATTTTGAATTATTAGTAAAGAATTTCACTCTATTTCAAAATGGGTATTGCCAGAAGGGTTAAAAAGTGTTATTGTAAAGATAGATACACAATGCACTTTATATTATGTGTACCCATACATAGAGAGGAGTGGATATTATGAAGGAAATGAATATCAAGACTATTACCAGGTATGCGGTCCTCATGGCTCTAACCACTGTAATGACCATGGTAATTCATATACCGACTATTGGCACCAATGGTTATCTGAATCTAGGAGATATGGTAGTATTTTTAGCTGCCCTCCTATTGGGAAGAAAGGCAGGATTTATTGTAGGTGGACTGGGATCTGCCTTGGCAGACTTGCTCTTGGGCTATAGCCATTATGCACCCATTACCTTTATAGTCAAGGGATTAGAAGGGTATATTGCGGGGGCTATATTAGATACTAGATTGGGCAGCAGCAAGCCCATAATTGCAACTAGCATAGGAGCCATATGGATGGCATTTGGCTATTACTTTGCAGAGATCTTTATGTATGGTGCAAAGGCAGCCCTAGCTTCGGTGCCGGGTAATCTCATGCAGGGAATAGTGGGGGCGGTCACATCTGTTGCCCTGTTTATGGCCCTTAGGAGGACCAAGTCTATAAATGGATAAGACAAATAAAAACACAGGTATTTAACCTGTGTTTTTATTTTAAGCTCTCCTTTGTTTTAAGTCCTAGCTTGGGCAGGTATTCTTTTAATTCCGAATGTTTTTTCCCTTCGGAAGAATCCTTAATCTTTATATCTAGGTTTTCCCTGGCAACTGCCAGCATAAGCTTAATTCTGTTTTCCTGATTTACCCTTGTGGCACTGGGGTCGTAGTCAATGGGAACTATATTGGCTGCAGGGTACAATTCCTTTACCTTCTTCATCATTCCCTTGGCTACAATGTGATTGGGCAGGCAGCCAAAGGGCTGTGCACTGACTATATTTTCGTATCCGTTTTGTATTAGGTCTATCATTTCAGCAGTAAGGACCCATCCCTCACCCATTTTTACTCCCCTGTCTATGACTCCCTCAGTGAGGCCCCTGAGATGCATAAAGGATGATGGAGGGGTGAAGCCGCTATATTTTTTCACTGCACTTATTATCATTTCTTCGTACATATCTAGGTATTTCAAGATGCTGGCTGCAATGGCCTTTCTGATTTTAGAACCACCGTAGAGGTTGACATCTTCTACACTGTTGTTGACAGTGTACATGACGAAGCTCATGAGTCCTGGAACCATGACTTCGCAGCCTTCTCCAATTAAAAACTCTTCCAAATGGTTGTTGGCTAATTTCGAATATTTGACGTAAATCTCGCCTACGACTCCAACCTTTATCTTTACCTCGTTGAGTCTAGGAACTTTTTCAAAGGATTTAACTATGTCCCTAAGGTTGTTTTTTATGTCCTTGAGCCCATATCCCTTACTTTGTAAGAATTGACTTCCCAGTTCGTCTATCCAATGGTCGACTAGGGCCTTGGTCTCACCCTTATTTACTTCGTAGGGGAGTACCTGATTGTTGAGCAGCATGAGGGCATCACCGTATGTTACCCCTATGAGAAGCTTCTTGATCATGGGCAGGGTAAGCTTGAAGCCCCCTCCCCTTCCAAGACTGCCTAGGTCAAAAGCGATAACTGGTATGTGGCCATATCCAACCTTTTTCATAGCTTTTTTGATTAGAAATATATAGTTTGAAGCGCGGCAGCCCCCGCCTGTCTGGCTCATCATAAGGGCCACCTTATCTAAATCGTAATCGCCTTTTTTTAGGATATCTATCATCTGGCCGGTTACAAGGAGCGCTGGATAGCAAGTATCGTTGTGAACATATTTAAGACCCTCCTCTACGACAGAGGGGCCTTCATTTCTCAGTATCTCTACCTTAAAACCATATTCTTCAAAAATACTTTTAAATAAGGAAAAATGAATTGTGCACATGTCGGGAATTAAAATTGTGTAATCCTTATACATTTGATTCAGACTCCTTTCCTTGATTCAATGCTTCCATAAGGCTACGTAGTCTTATCTTAACCGCACCGAGATTTGTTATCTCGTCAATTTTTATTTGAGTATATATCTTACCCTCTTCCTCAAGTATTTCCCTTACTTCGTCGGTAGTTATGGCATCTATTCCGCAACCAAAGGATACAAGTTGTACCAGATTCATATTGGGCTTGTCTCCAATATATTTTGCGACTGAATAAAGCCTTGCATGGTATGTCCATTGATTTAGCACATCTGTATGGACCGCTGGCAAGTCATCTCCTATGGAGTCCTCTGATACGACAACTGCCCCCAACTGACAAATCAGCTTGTCGATGCCGTTGTTGATTTCGGGGTCTATGTGATAGGGCCTGCCGGCCAGCACAATAATGGGCAAGTCGTGTTTATAGGCATAGTCCATATAATGCTTTCCCATTACCCTTAGTTTTTCCAAGAAAGAATAGTGCTCTTCAAAGGCCTTGTCTGTGGCTATTTTAATCTCACTTATACTAATACCCTCAAAATACTTGGATAAAACAAGTTGCATCTTTTTTACAAAATCTTTTGGCCTATGAAGGCCTATATGGTCATAGATGAACTTAGTGCTTCTAGTCCTTTCCACATTGGCTGCTATGACCTCAGGATAGTAGGCTACTACGGGACAATTGTAGTGATTGTCTCCCAAGCCTTCATCTAGATTGTAGCTCATGGAGGGATAGAATATGGCATCTAAATCCTCATCTAAGAGGGCCTCAATATGGCCGTGGACTAACTTGGCAGGGTAACATACTGTATCCGAGGGAATGGTATGTTGACCCTTTAGGTAGAGTTTCCTATTGGAGCTTGGAGACTGGATAATCTCAAAGCCCAGTTCAGTAAAAAACCTATACCAAAATGGCAGCATCTCATACATATTCAAGGCCATTGGAATACCAATCTTGCCCCTATGTCCCTTTACAGGCTTGTAGGAATTCAGTAGTTTTATCTTATAATCGTATAGGCTGAGCTGTTTTGCTCCAGTTTTCTTTGTCAGAGGCTTTTCACAGCGGTTGCCACTGATAAATTTTCTATTGTTGTCAAAGGTATTCACAGTAAGGCTACAGTGGTTGCTACACAGCTTACATATACTAGCCTTTGTTTCGTGATAAAAGGACTTAAGGTCTTCCTTTGTCAATATGCTACTTTCATTCCCTGCATTATTTTTAGAGTAGAGGGCTGCACCGTATGCACCCATGAGCCCAGAAATATTGGGTCTGACCACATTTCGCCCGATTTCCATTTCAAAGGACCTGAGGACAGCATCGTTTAAGAAGGTTCCCCCCTGTACTACGATATTTTCTCCCAGCTCATCGGGACTTGTGGCGCGGATTACCTTGTAGAGGGCATTTTTCACCACAGATGATGACAAACCTGCCGATATATCCTCTATGGTTGCACCGTCTTTTTGAGCCTGTTTTACGGATGAATTCATAAATACAGTACAACGAGAACCTAGGTCAACGGGGCTTTCGGCATAGATACCTAGACTTGCAAAGTCCTCTATACCGTAGTCTAAGGCTCCTGCAAAGGTCTGTAAAAATGAACCACATCCCGAGGAACACGCCTCATTTAAGAAGATATTATCTATGACTCCGTTTCGAATCTTGAAGCACTTAATGTCTTGGCCGCCAATATCAATTATAAAATCCACATCGGGCTTAAATTTCTTGGCTGCTGTGAAATGGGCTATTGTCTCTACTATGCCATAATCAATTTGGAAGGCATTTTTGATTATTTCCTCTCCATATCCAGTTACGGCACTGGATATTATATTTATATGGGGATATTTGTCATAAAATTCAAGTAGAAAATCCTTTATAATGGATACAGGATTGCCACTATTGGGCAGGTACTTGGAGTAGAGGATATTCTCCCCTTCATCTACTATGGCAGCCTTTACTGTGGTGGAACCTGCGTCTATACCAAGGTAGGCTATTCCATTATATTCATCTGGATTTCCATATAGTACCTTTCCTTTCTCGTGTCTTGTGACAAATTCATTGTATTCCTCCTTGTTGGCAAACAGGGAGGAACTGGATACAAATTCTCCCTTGCCCGAGTAGTTTTCAATCCTATTGATTACAGACCTTAAATTTAGCTTTTGACTTTCTGGCATGTAGGCTGCACCTAGGGCCACAAAATTCAAGGAATCCTGGGGGCAAATCCCCTGGGTATCCAAGGTATCGTCAAAGCTTCGCCTAAGCTCGGATAGGAAGGTAAGGGGTCCTCCTAGATATACTATCTTACCCTTTAATTCCCTTCCCTGGGCAAGTCCTGCTATGGTCTGGTTGACTACTGCATAGAAAATACTAGCAGATACATCTGTTTTCTTCGCCCCCTGATTTAAGAGGGGCTGGACATCTGATTTGGCAAAGACGCCGCATCTAGATGCAATTGTATATACCTTCTCATGCTCCTTTGCCAATTCATTCATTTGGCCTGGATCTATATTTAAGAGAGTTGCCATCTGATCTATAAAAGCACCCGTGCCTCCTGCACAAGAACCATTCATGCGAACTTCTAGGCCATTGGTAAGGAATAGGATCTTTGCATCTTCTCCCCCCAATTCAATGACCACATCTGCATCGGGAATTAATTTTCCCACAGCCACCCGGGTTGCATACACCTCCTGGACAAAGGGGATTTCGCATCTATTGGCTAGTCCCATACCTGCCGAACCTGATATGGCAAGGTATACATAGTCATCTGGTTTACATTCTTCTACTATTCTCTTTAATAGTTCAACAGTCTTTTCAGTGATTTTAGAGTAATGTCTTTCATAGGACTTAAATATGACTTTGTCATTTCTATCTATTACCACTGACTTTAAGGTTGTTGAGCCTACATCGAGCCCAATCCTCATTTTTATCGTCCTTTCATATCTGTATAATTGTTAATTATAATATACCACAGTTTTTCAAATATTCAACATAAACACATAATTGACAAAGTCAGGGCTAGGCCCTGACCTTACTCTCTTACATAGTTTACGTACTTGTATTTTAGACCATTAAAATTAAATATTTCAGACTCCTTTTCTAGCCTCCATCCCTCTTCCCTGTCCAAATTGGGTATGCAGGTATCTGCTAGGGGAAAGACCTCTAGTATTTTTGTAATATAGGCCCTCTTACACTGGGAGAGCAATTGAATTGCAATATTGCCTCCTCCAATGACAAAGACCTCCATATCATCACTAGGATTGAGCCTAGACAAGAGTTCAGGCAGCTGGTCCAGGGAATGGATAATGTGAAAACCATCCCTGTAATAGCCTTCGTTTCTAGTGACTAGTATATTTATCCTATTTGCCAGGGGCTCCTGTTCTGGCAGGGCCTCTAAGGTTTTCCGGCCCATGACTATAATATTATTTTCAGTGAGGAGTCTAAATCTAGTTAAGTCATCGGGTATAGCAGTTAGCATATCTCCATTGACCCCTATATTCCAATTGTTGTCTACAGCAAATATTAGTATCATCTATAGTCCAAGCTCCTTACCTATAGGCTCTTTCATATGGCAGAGGATAATCCATCTTAATTCCCTGACTGTGTGCCATGTTCAATACAAAGTAGGGGTCGCGGAGGAAGCCCCTGCCTACTGCAACTAGATCGGCTCTTTCATTGTATAGTATTTCTTCAATCTGCCTGTACTCATCGATTAGGCCTACAGCAATGGTAGCTATATCACATTGATTTTTGATGGCCTCTGCATAGCTAACCTGATATCCTGGAAAGATGTCGAATTTAACATTAACCAGTCCTCCTGTACTGACGTGAACAAGATCTATATTTGATTTTACTTCATTTACAATCCTGACTATTTCCTCCTTGTCAATGCCGCCCTCTAGGTAATCGTCTGCAGTGACCCTGACAATGATTGGCTTTTCCTCAGGCCATATCTCCTTGATTGAGCTGAGGATTTCATTTAAAAACCTGGTCCTGTTCTCCAAGCTGCCTCCGTATTGGTCCCTTCTCTTGTTGGTCAGGGGGGAGAGGAATTCATGGACTAGGTAACCATGGGCTCCATGGACTTCGATGGCATCAAAGCCTGCTTCGTTTGCCCTCCTTGCTGCCTCCCTATAGCTGGAGACTAGATCCTTGATTTCATCTAGGGTCAGTTCTCTAGGCATCCTATAGTCAGGGCTATAGCTAATTGGCGAAGGGGCTACGATGTATTCGTCATTGGAGGCAGACTTTCTACCCCCGTGGCCTAGTTGCAGGGCTATCTTGCTGCCATGGGCCTTTACACCATCTACTAGGGACTTGAGCCCCTGGATGTGGTCATCACTCCAAATGCCCAGGTCATTGCTGGTTAACCTGCCATTGGGCACCACGGCTGTGGCCTCTACTATGATTAATCCTGCACCGCCAATGGCCCTTGAACCATAGTGTATCCTATGAAAGTCCTTGACGAATCCGTCCTCTTCGGCGGAATACATACACATTGGTGGCATTACTATCCTGTTTTTTAATGTCATATTTTTGATTTTGAATTCTGTTAGAGATTTCACTCTTATCACCATCCTTAAAGCTATGATACCCTAAAATCCCCAATTGCCATCCTTGAAAATCTGAAATTTTTCACCTGATTTATCTTCGCCAACTATGGACAAGTCGCTGGAACCTACCATAAAGTCCACGTGGGTCAGAGAATTATTGACCCCATGGGCTTCCAATTCTTCGTCTGACATATTTTCTCCGCCCCTTATATTGGTTGGATAGGCCTTGCCAAAGGCAAAGTGACAGGAGGCATTTTCGTCAAATAGGGTATTTAAAAATACTATATTTGAATTGGAAATAGGGGAATCAAAGGGGACTAGGGCTATTTCTCCAAGATACTTGGCCCCCTCGTCTATGTCCAGCAAGTCCCTGAGGGTTTCCTTGCCGAGTTTGGCGTCGAAGTCCTCAACCTTGCCGTCCTTAAAGACTATTTTAAATTCATCTATTAGATTACCCCCATAATTTAGGGGCTTTGTACTATACACTACCCCATCTACCCCATATTTATAAGGCATTGTAAAGACCTCTTCTGTTGGCATATTCGGCGCGAAGTTGATGCCCTTTGAATCCACTGCTCCACCACCTGCCCATATGTGACCCTCTGGTAATTCCACACTTAGGTCTGTACCATTTGACGAGGTGTAGTGTAGTTTTTTAAATTGTTTCTGATTTAGGAAGTTGACCTTTTCCTTGAGGCTGGCCATGTGCCCTTGCCAAGCGGCCACTGGATCCTGGCTATTCATGCGGGTGGCATCAAATATTGCATCCCATAGCTTGTTTACTGCCTCATCCTCCCCTAAATCTGGGAAAACCCTCCTTGCCCATGATTTGGTGGGGATGGATATGACACACCAGGGATTTATATCGTTCATGGTATAGTTTCTCCACTCCTTGAGGGCTAGGGAAGAAGATTTGTTGTTGGTAGCAATCTTCTTTGGGTCTATGTCCTTGAGTAGCTCTGGGTCCTGTGCAGATATGGATATAAAGCCCGCACCCTTCTTTGCATAGTCCTCTAGACCGTCTACATACCATTTTGGAAAGTTTTCAAATATCTCCATAGGAGAATTTTCAAACTTTAGCTTTGTGAGGACCTCGTCATTCCAGTTGACATGAACTTCTGATGCCCCCACTTCATAGGCATTCTTGGCGATGAGCCTCACAAATTCAAGCCCCTCTATGGGGGAATTAATGACGAGTGGCTGGCCCTTTTGAAGATTGATACCTACTTTCACGCTTAGTCTTGCATAGTCGTTTAACTTTTCCTTAAAATTATTCAAATTATCACCCCGAAGTATAGTATTAATTTTAGTTTACAAAAAAATATGATATTTGTAAATAGGCCTGGTTTTCTAGTCCAAAAAAGAAAGCTGTTCCACTTCTTGGGATGAAAGGTTGGAGACTGTTAGACCTATGAGCCTTAGCTTTTTATTAAAATCGATTTCATGTAGGAGCTTTAGGCCTATTTCGTAGATATCCTCCACGGAGCAAATATCCCTAGGTAGGGTTTTGCTCCTTGTCTTGGTCCTAAAATCCTCGTCTTTAATCTTTACTGTAATGGTCCTTCCCTGGATTTCTTTTCTGGCCAGGGAGTCTGCAATTTCTATGGAAAAGTCCCTAATGTAGGACTCTAGAATCTTCATATCCCTTGTTGCATTGAAGGTAGTTTCTGTTCCTAAGGATTTTCTTTCCCTTTCAATATTTACCTCCCTGTGGTCGATGCCCCTTATTCTCTTGTATATATCTATTCCCATTTTCCCAAAAAGCTCCACCAAAAATTCCTCAGAAAGGTTGATCAAATCTCCTACAGTATATACGCCAATATTATTTAGCCTTTCAGCTGACTTTGGACCAATGCCGTGTACGGATTTTACCTTAAGGGGCAGCAATATACTTGGCACCATATCTGGAGATATGATTTTGATTCCATTGGGCTTGTTCCAATCAGATGCTATCTTGGCAAGGAACTTGTTGTAGGATATGCCTATGGACATGGTAAGACCTGTGTCTTTTAGTACCCTGGCCTTTACCCTATTTGCAAATTCCAAGGTATCCATATTTACTTGTCCGATATCCATGTAGGCCTCATCTATGGATACCTGTTCAACTAAGTCTGTAAAATCATATAAGATGTTTAAAACCTTGCGGGAAAACTCCTGGTATCTAGCCATGCGTACGGGAAGGAAAACCCCCTTGGGACATAGTTTTCTTGCCATGAAATTGGGCATGGCCGAGTGGACGCCATACTTCCTAGCCTCATAGTTGGCTGTGGTCACTACGCCGTGGTCACTTCTGCCCCCTACTATAATGGGCAGACCCCTTAAAGCTGGATTGTCCTGCTCCTCTACAGAGGCATAGAAGGCATCCATGTCTATATGTATAATATTTAATCGACCTGGTATTTCCATATTATCACCTATAGATATTATACCACAAAAATAATGAGCCACCGAGAACCGTCCCCGGTGGCTCATTTGCTGCCTATAAAATATGCAAAAAAAGAAGGACTTTGGTAACTTTTGTAGAATATATACATAAGAATTCATTTGAATGGAGGATATTTATGCAAATTCATATAAGCTTTGCCAGTGATGAGGATATCATCTTGCCTATTCACTACAACAACATGCTACAGGCCTTTATCTACAGGAATATAGAGGGGGAATTGGCAGACTTTCTCCACAATGAGGGCTATATAGTGAATAAGAGAAAATTCAAGCTTTTTACCTTTTCTAGGATACTGAAGAGGGCAGACAGGAAGGGAGGCCTATTTAACTTTGGGAGGAGCCTTGATTTTCTTGTCGCCTCCCCCTTGGACAAGTTTTGCAAATCCATTGCCAATTCCATGCTAAAGGGAGAGGACTTATTCCTAGGCAAAAACAGTATAAAAACTGACCAGATACAAATATTTGATCCCAAGGTTGAGGGCGATGAAATTATGGTAGAGACCTTGTCGGGAATTGTAGCTTACAGCACGCTATTGAAGTCTGACAATAGCAAGTATACTCATTTTTATACCCCAGGAGAGGGCGACTTTGAAAGGATAGTCACAGAAAACCTAAGGAAGAAATACCTTGCCTTGCACAAGGTAGACCTAGGCCCTGAACAAAAGCTAGAAATAATACCCATTGACAAGCCAAGGCAAAATATATCCTATTATAAGGATTTTGTCATAAAGCCAGTGGATGGTAAGTTCAGGATAAAAGGGGATAGGAGGCTACTTCAACTAGGTTTAGACACGGGTTTCGGCAGCAAAAATAGTCAGGGCTATGGATGCGTTAAGATAATATAGGCTGTATCCTGACACTTTCCCCTTGGACATTTAAACCCTAATCCAAAAATTAGGGTTTTTCAATGCCTAGAATGATAGGGCCTTGGCTTCTTCTATGGCCCTAGATAGAATAGACTGGACATCATTGCCCATAATATCGAGGCCCTCGGCAGCTATAGTGGAAAAATCGTTTATACCCATAAATTCAAAGATATTCCTCAGGTAACTATCGCCCATTTCAAGATGGGAGGAGGCAGGTCCAGTATAGTAGCCTCCCCTGCTGGTGATATGGAGAGCCCTTTTATCCTTTAGAAGGCCCAGGGAGCCGCTTTCCGTATAGCGAAAGCTTATTCCCGTGACGCAGACATAGTCGATATAGGCCTTTAATATGGACGGAATGCCCAGATTCCAAAATGGGCTGGCTATTACATATTTGTCGGCCTCTGCGAATTGGTAGGCGTATTTCAGTAGGGGATTTGTCTTACTATCCCCTGTTTTAGGCCCGAATATTGTGGCTATATCCCCCAGTGTCAAGGGACCTATTTTTTCCTCATAGAGGTCTAGGATACTTATCTTATCTCCTGGATTATTCTCCCCATAGTATTTAATGAAGGAGTCTGAAATCTCAAAGGTTCTAGATTGGCCGGCAGGCTTTGGATTTGCCTTAATGTAGAGTAGTGTTTTCAAAAATATTCCCTCCAATTATAGCTTATGGACTTATCATGTGCAATAAATAGGAATTAATACTGCAAAAAACCATAAATTTAGGGTATATTAGTATTATGAGATTGGAGGGATAATATGGGAAAGGTAAGACTTTGGACCAGACAGGACAGTAGAAGTTTAAGGGACCTGGAGGACAAGGGAGTTCACAGGATTCAAAGATGGTACATAGAGGAGCAATTTGAGGATATTGCGAATCACTACATACCGCTTTATCACTGGTTTGTAGATAAGGCCAGCAAGATAGTACCGAAACCAGAGAACGTAGAATTCCCCATTTGGTGCTCTATTAGCGACAAGAGTATGCTCAGGCCCACAGAGGATAGCCTAGTCTATGTAATTGAAATAGACGAGGACGAGGTAATTTATTTTGATGGTCGAAAATGGGACTATGTACTAAATCATCTATATCTGGCAAAGGACGAAGAGGATCTTGAGAATTACAGGAAGGAAATCAAAAGAAAAGGGCTAAAGGATTCATTTTCATTCATAGATGGGAAGTATGCCAACTTTTATCCCCTGGAAAAGAAAAAAATTATGGATAGCTGGATGAGGGTTTTTGAGATAGAGGATTGGGATATATTTGGGGTTCAGGCAAATATATGGGAAATAAGAAAGGACATGGTAAAGGACATAATTTACCATAAGGGATAGGATAGATGGAAAGATATCTAAGAAATTTCACTTCTATTTCTAGAGATCAGCAAGAGATATTGGCGAAATCAACTGTTGCCATAGTCGGACTTGGTGGACTCGGGGGCTATGTATTAGAGAATCTAGTCCGCCTAGGCCTGCTAAATTTCCACCTAATAGATATGGATGTCTTTGAGGTCTCAAATTTAAATAGACAGCTATTGTCTACAGAGGATAATCTGGGAAGACCTAAGGTAGAAGCAGCCTACGAGAGGGCAAGGGCGATAAATAAGGCAGCAAGGGCAAGGCTTTTCAATGCTAGGCTAGACAAGGGGAGCTTTGAAATGCTAAAGGGTGTAGACCTGGTAATAGATTGCCTGGACTCTATAGGAGACAGGATGGAGCTTGAAGACCTATGTGACAGGATGGACTTAGCCCTAGTACATGGTGCCATCAGGGGCTACTATGGACAAGTCTCACTTTCTACAAGAGAAAAAAGGATTTATAAAAAGATATATGGGGAGTGTACAAGCGATGAGGAAAGCCTGGGTAACCTTCCCATGACCTGCATGGTTACAGCCTCTTTTCAGGTGAATCTGGCCCTTAGCTATCTATTTGGTGAAAAGGTGTCCAGTGAGCTTATATTCATAGATGTGAAGGAAATGGAAATTGAAAGGCTGCCACTTTAAAGAGGATAAATCCTAGCTATTTAGGGTTTTGTCAATTTTTGTAAGTTAATGTATAAAATTCGTAAAGAAACTGATATAATGTAGGCAAGGGTAAGGATTTGACTAAATATATCTAATTTGCTTTGGAAGGGGGAATAGGTTCACATATCAAAAATATAAATGGGGTTGATCCTATGAGGCATAATTTAAGGGAAAGGGAGTTTCTCATTTGGGCTATATTGGCAGCATTTATTATCACGGCTTGGTTTACCGTCTTGTTTCTTGTGATAAGCACCTTTGACAACAACAAGGAGGCATTTTTGAATGCCGACCTTAAGCGCTTTGATGGTGAGGTTCAGTCAACCCTAAAGACTTATGAGTCTTTTTCAAATTACATATTTGATGAAATCTCATCGGACAAAGAGGTCATAAACATTATGCGGGATGCCAGCCATGCTACCAGTGGCGAAAAAGATTTACTGAGGGCTGACTTATCTAAGTTGGTAGAAAAGAAGTATAGGTTCATGGAGAAATACGAATTCAAGCAATTGCATTTTCACCTGCCGAATACGGAAAGTTTTCTCAGGCTTCATGCACCTGAGCAGTATGGAGACATACTCAAGGATTTGAGGGAAAGCGTAAAGATAGCCAATGAAACAAAGAGCTATGTTAAAGGATTTGAGGAGGGCAGGATAATTAATGGCTATCGCTTTGTCTACCCCCTTAGCTACAAGTGTGAGCATATTGGCACTGTTGAGGTGTCCTTATCCAGTGCATCTGTTTTAAAGTTCCTGTCAGAGCTCTATCCGGAGGAGGACTTTCACTTTATCATCTATAGTCAGGTAATAGAGGGAAGCGTATTTGATACTGAAATAGGGAAGTTTAGCGGTTCACCTATATCGGATTTGTTTTTCATTGACAGGGAGGTAGAGGAAGTCATTGGAAAATATAACAGTATTATACCCCATGCTGATGTGGAATTTTTTCAGGGCATGCAGGACGAATTCCTAGATAAGATAATGGAAAACGAAAGCTTTCCGGCACTCTTTCACTATAGGGGGAGGGACTATAAGATCAGTTTCTTGTCTGTAAGGAATGTAACGGGAAAACCTGTGGCCTATTTGATTTCCCTGGCAGAGACAGTAGAGTTTTCTCGCTTGAAAAGGGACATGCATAGGCAAATTGTCCTGGTTAGCCTTTTGGCTATATCCATTATGGCCTTTAGCCTGGTCCTATCTATATACCACAACAAGTTAAAGGATATCTCCCAAAGGGATTATCTGACGAAGATATATAATAGGCAGAGGTTCTTTGAGATGGCAGAGAGGGAGCTCAGGAGATCTAAGCGATACGACTTCTCCATGTCAATTTTGATGCTGGACATAGATCATTTTAAAATGGTAAACGATAGCTACGGCCACAAAAAAGGCGACCAGGTGCTCAAGGAGCTCACTGGATTAATATCTAAAAACATTCGTGCCGGAGACGTATTTGCCAGGTGGGGAGGAGAGGAATTTGTCATACTCTTGTCCCAGACAAATAAGGAAGAGGCTCTCCATGTAGCAGAAAAATTGAGAAGACTGGTAGAAGAGGATAAGTCTAGCACCCTGAAGGATATTACTGTAAGCATTGGGGTAGCTATGATAGATGTAGATGATGCAAACATATTAGATGCTATAGACTATGCAGATGAGGCAATGTATGGTGCCAAGGATGGTGGGAGAAATAAGGTATGCTGCTATGACGAGTTAAGAAAGATATAAAGACACCCAAAGTGGTGTCTTTTTGGTATAATGGGAATAGTAAATTTAAAGGATGATATGATGAAGAATCAAATAGGGGTATCTATCATAGATAAATCCCTGGAGAAGATAGGTAAAAGGCCTTTGCCTTATAGAACGATTTAGAATAATTACACTGGAGGAAGATAGTATGGTAAGGAAGAATCAATTAATTGAATTTACAATAGACAGGGTAGATTTCCCAAATAAAGGCAGGGGCAGAATAGATGATATGGAGGTCAGAGTCAAGGGCGGCATTGCAGGGCAAAAAGTAAGGGCTAGGGTAAGCAGAAGGCGAAAGGAATACGTGGAGGCAAAGATAGTAGACTTGATTGAAAAGTCGCCGCTGGAAACAGAAAACCCTTGCCCGCACTTTGGACTTTGTGGTGGGTGTAGCTATCAGACTATGGCCTATGATAGGGAGCTGGAATATAAGAAAGAGCAAGTAAGGAGCTTATTTAAAGAAGGGGGCCTAAATATAGATGCCCTGGCTATTGAAAGAAGCCCTAGGGTAGAAGGCTATAGGAATAAGATGGAATACACCTTTGGCGATGAAAGGAAAGATGGACCCCTAGCCTTGGGACTACATCGAAGGGGTAAGTTCTATGAAATAGTGAATGTCCACAACTGCAATATTGTAGACAAGGATTTCACTGGAATATTAAGTGCAGTGCTAGGATATTTCAGTGAAAATAAGATACAGTACTATAAGAAAAGGGAGCACACAGGTTACCTAAGGCACCTAGTGGTGAGAAAGGCCCTGTCTACAGGGGACATATTGGTAAATTTAGTGACATCAAGCCAAGGAGAGCTAAATAAGGAGGAGTTTGTAAATATCTTAAGGGAGTGGGAGGCCAGCTCTATTTCCAATGGAAGCAAGATAGTGGGGATACTCCATACTACCAACGATAGCCTTTCAGATGTAGTACAGGCAGATGGGCTGGAATTGCTCTATGGCAGGGATTATATAGTGGAGGAGATACTAGGGCTGAGTTTTAAGATATCTGCATTTTCATTTTTCCAGACCAATACTTTTGCAGCGGAAAAGCTTTATTCTATGGTGAGGGAGCTGGCAGGAGATATAGAGGATAAGCTCGTATTTGACCTGTACTCAGGCACTGGTACCATAGCGCAAATAATGGCATCCGTGGCAAAAAAGGTAATAGGTATAGAAATAGTTGAGGAGGCAGTGGAGAAGGCTAGGGAAAATGCTAAACTAAACGAGCTTGATAATGTGGAGTTTCTAGCAGGTGATGTGCTGAAGCTGGTTGATGGACTAGATGAAAAGCCAGATATTATAGTCATAGATCCACCTAGGGATGGTATACATCCAAAGGCAATCAACAAGATAATAGACTTCGGCCCAGATAGGTTTGTCTATGTGTCATGTAACCCCGTAACACTGGTCAGAGATTTAAAGGTGTTTATGGAGAGAGGATATAGGGTGGATGAGGTAAGATTAATGGATCAATTCCCTAGGACACCACACGTTGAGGCAATTGTGAAGATGGAAAGGCTATAAAATGTAGTAATTACAAGGGCTTAAGGTATTGGATGGACAGATGACATTTGATGCCTTTTCTGTGCTTGGGAACATGTCTATTAAAGGTATAATATTTAAGAAATTTAATTATTATTCCCAAAAAAAGAGATTGAATAATGCAGAAAACTATTTAAAACAAAGATTTTCATTTTAACTTGCATCTAGCACAATTTAGGTGAATGTAGGTAAATTTTGTATATTACTGTGATATAATCTACTTAAGTAAATTTATCTGGTAGGAGGTGCTAATACAAACTAAGGTGTTAAACAAAAAGCAGCTTAAGGAATCTCAAAAATTTACAACAGAAAATGTTATGGGTATGAAGATGATGCTGATAGCGAATTAATTATAAATAAAGAAGAAGCTGAAATTGTTAAATTGATATTTGGTCTTTATTTATAAGGGTCTAGTATTGCGGAGATAATGAAAGAATTAGAAAATCTAGGAATCAAAACTCCAACAGGAAAAGATACCTGGAGCAAAGGAACAATTGATGCAATGCTAAGTAATGAGAAATATATAGGTGTGTTAAGACTATTAGATAAGGGAAAGCATGAGGTGCACTATGTATCTGAAAAAAATATCCACCTATTATTTCTAAAGAAAGATATCAAGTGGTACAGTTGGAAAAAATGAATAGAAGTAATGTTAAGAAAACCAAAGATGGAGTTCAAAGCAAGAGTAGTAAGTATAGTCCGAAGAAAGGAAGATACTGTAATGACCAATAAACTATATGATAAGGATAATAATCCAATTTTGTATGATTTAAAAAATGAATTTGCTGAAGTTATTAATCTAGTGAGAACTGAAACAAACATTGAAAAATGGGAAAAATATAAAGCATATAAGGTAGATAGGTATAGTGCATTTGGAATAGATTGTGATGTTTCATCTTTAGCCCTTCAAGTTTATGTTAAAGGGTGGAGGTTTCTTAACGGGGTAAAACCGACGAAACAATATGTTAAATTAAAATTAAACGAAATTTTGCCTTTTGAATGTAAAAATATTGAAACAGATAAATTGCTATTTACATCAGATAATATATTAGGGGTTGAAAAGATTTCTGTATGTTTAGTGAGAGAATATAAATACCAATTGATATTGAGAAATACTACTCCATTTGAATATTACAGAGGAGATACAATGACTTCTTTTTCCAATACATATAACCATTATAAAAAAAACTTCTTGGTAAATGAGGATATTACGATTGAAATTGAGAATCTTGCCAAGAATTATCACACTATTGGGAATATGATTCCTGTCCCAACTGGTTTTAATATTGGACGAGCAAATTCATATGCAAAATATGATTTTTGGGACTTAACAATGTTAAAAATTTGGGAGTGGTATCAGCATAAAGAAGATTGTAAAGGATGTGATTATTGTGATGACGCACTAGAGAAGTTGCTTTTAAATGGAGATTCTTCGGTAAAATATTGTAAACAATGGTTGGATAAATTTCCAACATGGAAAGAGTTTGTAGATGAGAACTATTTAAATAGCTATGTTGATAAAACTTCTTATAATCCAATTATATTTTGGGAATCACATAGTTATGATAAAGCGGAATTACCTACAGATAAAAAGGATTTTTTAAACTATTTAAAATTATTGAATGAATGTATTGAAAATCGAAATAGAGAAATATTAAATTTTATTAAAAAATTAAAATAACATAATCAAAAAGACTATTATAGTTAATACAATAGATGTGAAAGTCATATAAATACAGGGTTTAAGTTAGTTTTGTTAAAGTGTAAAATTGTCTAAGTACATCATATCAAGTGCATAGCGTTGATGTTAAGGATAGAAAATTAAAGATTAAGGAATAAAAAGCCTTATTTAGTCTTTTTTCTGGTGCTTTTAGGAATTTGGTGTCAACAATAAATTATCAAAAAACAACTTTCCATAAATATATCTATAAATACTACTTTTTATAGTTAGGCATTGAGGATAGATTTCAAAATTGTAAGATCATGTGTCAGGTATAGACATATTGACTAGGATAGACATTAAGAATAGAAAGGTGTTGTTTATCGTGAAATGGGAAGATTATATATCTGAAATCGAACTGATCAAAAAGCAGAATAATGTTGAATATGATTTATATACAGTAATTGCCAATGTATTAAGAGAAAGAAAAACATTTAAAAATACTTCTTTACGTTTCGTAGGGGAGCGCAAAAGAACAGCAAGTGCAAAGGAGAAAGTATTCTGGGCATTAAGGGGGTTTCCAGATTTTGTTATCCTTGGTAAGGACTATGAGCCAGCTGAAAATGATACAGACAGGAAGCTGGTATATGGGGCAGTTGAAGCAAAAGCTGTTGGGCGCCCCATACTAGAAAGCAAAAATGATCAGCTTCAGTTTATAGGTCATCTATTATGGTTTGGTAAAGTGATTTATACAAACGGGTTAGATTGGTATTTTTATGAGAATACATGGGTAGTTGATGAAGAAGAAATTACTAGAATGCAAGAGATTTCGTATAATAAATATGCTAAAAAGCCAAAGAATGTAGAAGAAGATAAAGAAATCAATGCTTATCTCAACAGATTCAAAATCGCAGATTTGAAGTGTAAACCTTTCATTCTATATAAGGAGCATAATGGTCAAAAAATCTGGGATATTAAGGAATGGGAAAAATTAATTAAATACTTGGATAAGTATGATTTAGTTAGTTCAGTAAAACAGTAAAAGCAATGACCGCAGTAAGCTGTGATTTATTTTAAAATATATCTAAGATATTTGGAACTGACTAAAAAATAGATGGCACAAAGGGATGGTATTTATAACTTTACAATAACAAAAGTAAGAACTAATGGAGTATGTTAGTTTCTATAACAATTATGGAATATGTGGATCCTTGGATTATTTGACAATAAGAGAATAATAAGGAAAGGAAATCTGTATAGGAGAGAAAAATCCCCCTTGAATCTCATCTATTTTAAAAGATTGTTTTACTCTTATTAAAGGTGAGTAGCGGCGAGTTTGTTTACCTTTAATAATATTTTTAAAATAATCTTATATATATTTTAAAATAAATTTAAATATATTGTTCGGAAAAATGTTGCTTTTCCAGATAAAATCCTTATTTTTACCAATATTAAGGTTATAAAAATATGGGTTCAAATTTATAGAATAGATTTCACAGTAAATTGTTTTAACTATTGATTTAAATTACAACATAGTGTTAATTAAGGCGTGGTATAAGCATGGGTTATAGAAAAGCAACAAAGCTATCTGAAAGCCAAATATTAATTTTATCTGAAATTAAAGAGATTATAATAAATAAAGATATTCCTAACTCATATCCAGATTTTCTTGTGGGAAACTTGGACATGCATACCTATAGTTTGAGAAATAGCTTCATAAAGTATATGGGGTTTGTTCTTGTCTCAAAATTATGGATTAAAGATTTGAGTAAATGGATAGGACAAAGGAATTGTCTTGAGGTTATGGCTGGCTTAGGTGCATTATCTCATGGTTTAAGGGAGGAAGGAGTAAGCCTCATTTCAACAGATGACTATTCCTGGCAAGAAGGGATAAAAAGGAAAGATTCAACCTTAACTAATAATAAATTATGGACACAGGTTGAAAGGCTAGATGCTGTAGAATCTATTGAGAAATATGGAAAGGATATAGATATTGTACTTATGTCCTGGCCACCTTATGATGATAATACAGCAACTAGAATTTTAGAGAAAATGAGAAGCATTAATCCTTCCTGTATTATGATTTATATAGGTGAAGGAAGAGGGGGATCTACTGCCAATGATGACTTTTTTGATTTACTCGAAAAGGTAGAAGATGAAAGTTTTCATAAGGCCAATACTAGGTTTCAAAAGTGGTCATTAACAAATGATCACCCACTATTAATAAAATAGAGAGTATGATTTGTATTTTGAATTAGATCTATATTATATTTCTAGAAATATAAATATTAGTTTATTAATAATAGGACTTTAAAACATTAAGTGTATAGGATTTCTTTCTGGATGAGAATTATAAGGAAGTAAAGATACTAAAGCCAGGAGACAATATAAATTTCCCCTATAATAAAAAATAGCAGAAAATCTGACTTACGAGGAAAGAGAAGGGGTAATGATTTATATATCTACATTTTTAAAAAATGCCCTAGATATAATTCAAGCTAGGGGAGAAAGATTTAGGAAATATATTTAAAATAGTAAAAGGGGGTCAGGCTTTGATATATGTTACTGGAGATAAACATAGGGTTTTCGACTCTGTAGAAGAGTTCTGTGATATGTATGATACAAATGAAGAAGACATTCTGATAATTCTAGGAGATGCAGGAATAAACTTTTACCTAGACGAAAGTGATGAAGAAATAAAGGAATATCTCTATCAACTTCCTATTACCCTTTTCTGTATTCACGGTAACCACGAAGAACGACCAGATGAAATTGGAAGCTATAGGATTAAAGAATGGAATGGAGGGCAGGTCTACTATGAAGAAGACTATCCCAACCTACTCTTTGCCATGGACGGGGAAATCTATGATTTTGATGGTAAGAAGGCCTTAGCGATTGGAGGAGCTTACAGTATAGACAAATATTATAGACTAAGTGGCAACCTACCTTGGTTCCCCACCGAACAACCAGATGACTGGATCAAGGCTAGGGTAGAAAGGAAGCTTGAGTCAGTAGGTTGGAAGGTGGACTATGTTTTGTCCCATACCTGTCCCCTTAAATATATGCCAGTAGATCTTTTCCTACCTAATGTAGACCAAAGTAAAGTAGATAAATCAACAGAAGAATGGTTAGATACAATAGAAGAAAAATTAGACTATGATATTTGGTATTTTGGCCACTATCATGCTGATAGGTATATAGGGCAGGCAGTACTATTATTTGAAGACTTTCTAGAGTTAGGAGAATAAAGGAGGAAAAAACCATGAAAAGTGAAAGAAGATTCTTTCTGAATTTTGAACAAGCCCCTGTCCATGATGGAGATGAATGGGTAGGAATAGCAATAGGTATAGAGGAGTTGAAGATTAAATATAATAAGACCCTAGAAGAGCTAAGAAATGCTGATGAGTCTGACTACATGTCCTACTATGGTTTGAAGGAAGAACAGTTAATGGTATATGAATATACAGAAGAAAATGGATTTAGATCTTATCCTACTGAAGATTTAAAAGAGTAGCTTGGAAAACACTAAGATATGGAAAGGAAAAATTCTATGGGGAAAATTTATGCCATGAGTGATATTCATGGCTATCTTGAAATAATGGAAGAGAATCTTAAGAAGGTTGACCTGGAAAACAGGGAAAATCAATTAATCTTTTGTGGAGACTATCTAGGATGTGGACCTGAAAGCTGCCAGACCTTATATAGGATAAAGGATTTAATGGAAACTTATCCTCATCAAGTTATAGCCCTAAAAGGGAACCATGAGACCATGTTCTTAGAATTTATGGAAGTAGGCCACAAGGATGTATGGAATGTAGAATGGATAGGAGGAGACAAGGGGTTATCTACCCTCAACAGTTTTATTTCAGAGACAGGCAGGGATAGGATCAATAAATTGGAAAAGGCTATTCCTAACCCTATAGATCTAGCCTATGGAATAGCTAAGACGGGCAAGGATGATATAAAAGAAAACCACAAGGATCTAATTATTTGGTTAAAAGAGCTTCCCCTCTACCATGAAGAAGAAAATCAAATCTTTGTGCATGCAGGTATAGATGAAGATGCAGGAGACTGGTGGAAACATGGAACATCAGAAGAAGTCTTTGTCAATAAGTACCCAGCAAGATTTGGTAAATTCTACAAGGATATTGTAGCAGGTCATATAGGAACCTATTCCTTAAAAAATGATAAGAACTTCCATGATATATACTGGGATGGTGAAAGCCACTACTATATAGATGGGACTGTGGAGATAAGTGGTAGGATTCCACTTTTGGTATATGATAAAAAGACAGGTAAGTACCTTTACTAGTGATTAGATTCCTAAATTATATTGAACAAAGCTCTCAAGTAAACTATGGTAAACTTGAGGGTTTTGTTGTTTATAATAAGGTTTTAATAAAGATGCTACAAGCCACAAGAAATTACAATAATAAACTAGGTTGAATTTATCCTAATTAGTAGGGTATAATATTATTAGAAGGGAGATGATTTCATGAATATTAATATAAATAATTTAGTTTCAATATCAGAAGCTAATCAAAATTTTTCAAAAATAGCAAGAATGGTAGATGAAAATGGAGCAGCAGTAATATTAAAAAATAACAAACCACGTTATGTACTAATAGAGTATAGTCAATTAGAAAAAGAAGAAATAGTTGGTGATATGGAAGTAGAGGATGTAGCTAAAAACATTTTGTCTAGACATATGAAAGCCTTTGAGGAACTAGCAAAATGAAAAGGCTTAGCAAGGATCAAGTAATTAAAATTCACAGTATGCTAATAGAACAAACAGGTGGCAGTGATGGAATTAGAGATGATGGATTATTAGATTCAGCATTAAATGCTCCATTTCAAACCTTTGATGGTGAGTATATTTATAGGACAATAAAAGCAAAGGCAGCAAAGTTGGGTTACTTTTTGGTAAAGAACCATCCTTTTATAGATGGAAACAAAAGGATTGGAATTTTAGTGATGATAGCATTCTTAGAAATAAATGGAATTGAAATTATTTGTACAGATGAAGAGTTGATTACTTTAGGATTAGGTCTTGCAGAAGGATTAATAGATGATGAAGACTTATTAAATTGGATAATAGATCACAGTTAAGATACAGATTTTAGTTTCCACCAAGGGGCTACTATCCCTCCACGACATCTTTATTGACCTCTCAAGGCACGTTGAATGTATAATTCTGATGACGTATTGTGGTTCAGAGGGCAAATAAGAAGGTTTGGCCACAACATGTAGTGGTTTGAGGGCGAAATTTGGGTCAAAAATCGGTGAAAAAACATCGATTTTTGGCCCTTTTAAATAGGGCGTTTGGCAGATGACATTGGATAATTAGAGATATAGGAAGAGTAAATGGTTAAATTTGGTTGATAATATGATTGATGAAATATATACTATAGATGAAAATAAGTATAAAAGTGCGAATTAATAAAAGGTGGATTAATATTGGAAAGATTTAAAAAGTTGAATATGAATTTAAATATTATAATTGGTTCATTTATTGGTGTTTTTATAGGTCATTCAATGTATAGATATTTTGATTATAAAAAACATCCTGGTTTATATGAAATACAATCAGCGCCTTGGTACACAAGTATTCAAATATATGGTTTAGGTGCTACTATAGTTATATTCATTGCCATTATTCTCAAGTTATTAATAAAAAAGAAACTAAAAAACAATTAATCACATGTTCATATTTTATATTCATCAAGGAGGTTAAATGATAGGAATATTAGAATCTATTTAGTAAGTCCTCTTTTTTGTTGCGAAACACCTGGATATCAACAAAATATAATTACCCCCCAGTTGATCCTTTAATTATCATTTATTCAACAACAATATTATTTTGGATATTATTAGGTATTATGATAGACAAAAAAATAAAGAAAAAGAAAACTATTGGTTGTAGATGATTAAAACTTAACGCCTCAAGGATAACCTTTAACAATTTTGAGCTTGACTGATTAATACAACTGACAAACTCAGCTAGATCATTGTTAGGTTATGATAAATGTGAGAAAATAAAATATATAAATTAGACTTAAATATAAAACCAGAAAAATAAAGGATAGTATTGAGTAGGGGATAGGAAAATACCATCCCAATTTTTTTATAAAAAGTGTAACGTTTAACTTTATACTGACACTTACATAGTGAAGGCTTTCAAAAGGAGGCAAATAATTGGATGAGTTTGAACAGCTATATATTAAATACGAAAAACAAATTTATAAATATTTATATTATTTATCAAGAGATGCATTAACTGCTGAGGAATTGTCACAAGAAACATTTTATAGAGTATTTAATTCTATTAATAGCTTTAAGGGAAATAGCAAGGTATCTACTTGGTTGTTTCAGATAGCAAAATATACATTTTATAGTTATTTAAAAGAAAAAGATAAAATTCAACGTTTAACTGATATCTCTACTTTTGAAAATCCATCTTCGCAATTAGACACACCTGAAAATATTTATGATAAAAAAGAAGAAGAGATTTATATAATGAATTCTATAAAAAAGCTTAAACAATCATATCAAGAAATTGTTATTCTGCGAATTTATAATGAATTGAGTTTTAAGGAAATAGGAAACATATTTAATCAATCAGATACTTGGGCAAGGGTTAATTTTTACAGAGCTAAGAATAAATTATGCTCAATTATGGAGGCGAATATAAATGATAAATAATTGTGATATTGTTGAAGACTTAATTCCAATGTATGTAGAAGATCTAACCAGTGAAGGTAGTAATCAATTTATCAAAGAACATTTAAAGTCTTGCGAAAATTGTTCTAGTTATCTTAAAAATATGGAAAGAAATCTTCCTAAGGGCGATTCGCTTGATACTAATGACGATAAGGACGACAAAAAACTAATAAAAGACATAAAACATAAGATATACAGAATGAAGTTTTTTTCTGTTTTAATTGGTGTTCTACTTGGACTTGGTATTTCTTTAAAGTTTTTTCCAACTGCATTAGTAGGGCTTGTGTCATTTGTTTTATTAATAGTATTGTTGGTTTACTTGCTGAGAGATAATGAAAGACAAAGAAATCAAAGGAGGAATAAAGATGATAGGTAACCTAACTATTGGAAGTTTAATACTTGGACTGATTGCGTGGATACTGCCGATTATAAATATTATTTTATATAACAATTATAATAATAAAAAGTGGTTTATTTTTTCAGCCATAAGCCTCGGTGCTTGTGCTATTTCTTTATGGTTTCAAATTATTTATAATAACTATCTAGTTAAAATTGAAGATTGGTCTGCACTTATGGATACAACACATGCCCTTGTAGTTGTGTCAAGTGTACTTGTTATTGTAACTATAGTATTAAATGTAATTAGTCTATTTATATATGGTCACAGGCAAACTAATTAATTTCTGTAAATGTTAAATTCAATATAGTTAAGTTTGACACAATAGAATATATGGGAAACTGGACTAACCAAACATAACTATTATAATAATAGAATTACAAGGCATTGTTAGAAGATGATGCCTTATTTCTTATTTATGGGTTTATCAAAATTCTTAGATAAATACTATTATGACAAACTCCAAGTAATGATTGAATTAAATTCGGCAAACATTATTTATATAAATTAAAAATTTAATATAGAGGATCATGGGGCGAAGTTTTAGGTCAACAAAAGACCAAGTAAACTTCGCCATTTTTTTATGTCTAAAAACAGAAAAGAAAGGAATGAGAACAATGTCAAAAGTATTTATGTATGGTACATCTTTGGAAGGAATAGAACAACTAATGGTTATGGTTCCAAATTTCCAGCCAAGAAGAAGTGGTATAATCATCAATAAGTATTTGTTTTATAAGGAATAAAAGCTTTACTTAAAATAATGTCTTGTGATATAATTGCACTAAGGAACCCACA
>Ga0265293_10003348_pt1 | contig 29902 bp, 28 predicted proteins | sample Munlanlewell138R_FD_192505 | JGI IMG/M metagenome (GOLD analysis project Ga0265293, IMG submission 192505) | Leachate microbial communities from a municipal landfill in Southern Ontario, Canada - Leachate well 138R | ecosystem: Engineered > Solid waste > Landfill > Unclassified | place: Canada... | reverse complement strand
GATTCAAAATAATTTTTATTTAAGATGGTTTATATGTTATAATTTAAGCAAACTAATACGGAGGATAAAATGAACTTAGATTTTAAAAATTTGGGCTTTGAGTATACAAAAACGAATTGCTCTTATATTTCTTATTTTAAAGACGGAAAATGGGACGAAGGAAAATTAGTTGAAGATGATACTATTACAATCTCTCTAACATCTCCTGCACTACATTATGCACAACAAGGTTTTGAAGGTATGAAAGCTTATCGCTGGAAAGACGGAAGCGTTCATATGTTTAGAATAGATGAAAACGCAAAAAGATTACAAAGCACTTGTAGAAGACTATTGATGCCAGAAATAAGTGTTGAGAAATTTATTAATGCAGTTAGGATGGTTGTGAAAGCAAATGAAGACTTTGTTCCACCTTATGGAACTAATGCAACACTTTATATTAGACCTTTTATTTTCGGCGTTGGTAATAATCTTGGCTTAAGAAGTGCAAAAGAATTTATTTTCTCAATTGTTGTAACTCCAGTTGGACCTTATTTTAAAGGTGGACTTATTCCTGTTAACTTTATGGTTACTTCAGAAGATAGAGCTGCCCCAAATGGTACTGGTGCTGTAAAAGTTGGTGGTAACTATGCTGCAAGTCTTCATTCAAATAAACTAGCAAAAGATTTAGGTTTTGCAGATTGTATCTATTTGGATCCTGCGACTCATACAAAAATTGAAGAAGTTGGAGCTGCTAACTTTTTCGCTATTACAAAAAATGGTGAATTTGTAACACCAATATCACCTTCAATCCTACCATCTATAACAAAAAGGTCGCTTCTTGTGATTGCGAAAGACTATTTAAATATCCCTGCCTTTGAAAGAGATATCTATATTGACCATTTAGAAGACTATACAGAAGCTGGTGCTTGTGGTACTGCTGCTGTAATTTCTCCAATTGGTGGTATCTTATACAATGACAATTTCCATGTTTTCTATAGCGAAACTGAAGTTGGACCAGTAACAAAAAAATTATATGATACAATTATTAAAATTCAATTTGGCGATTTAGAAGCTCCAAAAAACTGGATATTTGATTTATAAAAACATTACTATTGACTAAAACTAATTAGAGAGGTTTTAGTCTTTTTTTATAATTTTTATAAATAAAGCATTACAATTGAGAGATTTTTTAATTTTAGATATAATATACATATACAATGAGTTACTATGTTTTTTTTATGTTTCTCAAAGTACATTTTGTAAATTAATTTATATTAATAACATATACTAAATTTAAAGGAGGAAAATATGTTACTAAAAAAGTATGATCCACTAAAGAAGAAATTCCTTCAGATTTTGGATAAAGACGGAAATGTTGTAGAGCCATCTTTAGAGCCAAAAATTGCTGATGAAACTTTACTTCACATGTATCGTATGATGTCCCTTGGGAGAATTGCAGATATTAAAGCTGTGCAATTTCAACGTCAAGGAAGAATGCTTACATTTGCACCTAACTTAGGTCAAGAAGCAGCACAAATTGGCCCTATGGCTGCTATTAATAAAACAGACTGGCTAGTTACAGCGTTTCGTGAGTTTAACGCAATGTTATACCATGGTGCAAGTCTTGAACAATTATACCTATACTGGTATGGTAACGAAATGGGAAGTAAGTTCGACGATGGTGTGAAGATATTACCTATAAATATCCCGATTGGATCGCAAATATCACATGCTGCAGGTCTTGCATATGCAAGCAAAATCCAAAATAAAGGTGAAGTTGCAGTTGTTTATATCGGAGATGGTGGAACTAGCCACGGTGAGTTCCATGAAGGACTAAACTTTGGTGCAGTTCTAGATGCTCCTATGATTGTTATTGTACAAAATAACCATTGGGCAATTTCAACACCTAGATCAAAACAAACAAAAACAGATAGTATTGCGCAAAAAGCATTAGCTTATGGTATTCCTGGAATCCAAGTTGATGGAAACGATGTTCTTGCTATGTATCTTGCAACTCAAGTTGCTGCAGAACGCGCAAGAAATGGTGAAGGCCCAACTTTAATTGAAGCCTTAACTTATAGAATGGGTAGTCATACAACTAATGACAATCCAAAGATTTATCGTAAAGATGAAGATGTACAAAAATGGGAAGCAAAAGATCCTCATGCACGTTTCAGACAATATTTAATTAATAAAAAAGTATTAACTGCTGCTAAGGATAAGAAACTTCAAGAAGAATTAAATCAATATGTACTTGATGAATTTGCGAAAGTAGAAAATTCAGGACTTGTTTCATTAGAAGATGTGTTTAAGTATACTTATGAAGAAATGACACCTCAATTAATAGAACAATATGAAGAATATAAAAAATATCTTGAAGAGGAGGAAAAATAGATGGCAGTTAGATCATTATTAGAAAGTATTAATCATACACTAGAACAACAAATGGAAAAAGACAAATCTATTGTTGTCTATGGGGAAGATGTTGGTGTAGTTGGTGGTGTATTCAGAACTACAGCTGGACTTCAAGCAAAATTTGGTGAAGAAAGAGTATTTGATACACCAATTGCAGAAGCTGCAATAATAGGTTCTTCTGTTGGTATGGCTATTAATGGCTTAAAACCTGTAGTAGAAATTCAGTTCTCTGGATTTATGTTCCCAGGTTATAACCAAATAGTTACACACTTAGCAAGATATAGAAACCGTTCGCGCGGTAAATACAATTTACCAATTGTAATAAGAATGCCTTATGGTGGTGGAGTTAGAGCATTAGAACATCATAGTGAAAGTCTAGAAACATTATTTGCAAGTATTCCTGGACTAAAATTAGTAATTCCATCAACACCATATGATGCAAAAGGATTACTAACTGCTGCTATTAAAGACCCAGATCCAGTAATCTTTATGGAACCAAAGAAAATTTATCGTGCATTTAAGCAAGAAGTTCCTGAAGAAGAATATGAAATACCTCTAGGTAAAGCAAGAGTTGTAAGACAAGGTACAGATATTACTGTTGTTACTTGGGGAGCATTAGTTAGAGATACAGAAACAGCAATTAAATCACTTGGTGATGATATTAGTGTTGAATTAATTGATTTAAGAACTGTTGCTCCATATGATAGAGAAACTATTATTGAATCTGTTAAGAAAACAGGAAGATTACTTGTTGTTACTGAAGCAGTTAAATCATTTGGACCAGCATCAGAAATTATCGCTATGATAAACGAGAAAGCTTTCCTTTATTTAGAAGCTGCTCCAACTCGCTTAACTGGATTTGATATCACAATTCCACTTCCAAAAGGTGAGCATCATATGGCAATTGATCCAAAACAAATTGCTAGAGAAATAAGAAAAATCGTAGAATTTAAGGCCTAAGGAGGTTAAATTATGTATGACTTAAAATTTGCTGACATTGGTGAAGGTCTTCACGAAGGTCAGATATTAAAATGGCTATTTAAAGTTGGTGACACCGTAAATGAAGGTGACACTGTAGTAATTATCGAAACAGACAAAGTAAATGCGGAAATTCCAGCTCCAGTAACTGGAGTTATTAAAAAACTAGGTGCTGAAGTTGGAGAAACTATCCACGTTGGTGAAACATTAGTTATCATTGATGATGGTACTGGTGGAGAGTTACCAAAAGAGGAATCTAAACCTGAAGCAAAAGCTGAACCAAGTTCTTCTGTTGAAGAAAATGCAGGTGTAGTTGGTGAAATTGAAGTTGGCGACGAAGTAATCGCAAGTGTTAGTGAAGAAGCAACAAATGAAGTTGCAAGAGAAAGAACACTAGCAACACCAGTTGCAAGACGTATGGCAAGCGAAGCTGGTCTTGATATTAATAAAATAAAAGGAACTGGCGAAAATGGTAGAGTAACTAGAGAAGATGTTTTAGCAGCAACTTCTAAATCTACTCCTGCACCTACTGCTGCTACTCCTGCAAAACAACCAGTTGTAGCTGCAAACCTACCTACTGAAGGTGTTACAAGAGTTCCTATTACTAAATTAAGAAAAGCTATTGTTAACTCAATGGTAACATCTAAAGCAATGATTCCTCATACAGTTTTAATGGAAGAAATTAATGTTACTAAATTAGCTGAATTTAGAAAAGAATATAAAGATTTTGCAGCAAGTCATGGTGTTAAATTAACATTTATGCCATTTATTGTAAAAGCCGTATTATTAGCAATCAAAGAATATCCAATCTTTAATGCATCTTATGATCACGAAAGAGAAGAAATTGTTTACCACAATAACTTAAATATCGGGATTGCTGTAGATACACCAGATGGATTAATTGTACCAAATATTAAAAACGCTGATCGCTTAAGCTTACTTGACCTAGCAAGAGAAATCGAAAAACTAGGTAAACAAGCAAATGATCGTTCATTACAATTACCACAAATCCAAGGTGGTACATTCACAGTAACAAATTATGGAGCATTTGATTCATCATTTGGTACTCCAATAATTAAATACCCTGAAGTTGCAATTATTGGTATTGGAAGAATTAATAAGAAACCTGTAGTAGTTAATAACGAACTAGCAGTAGGTGATGTCTTACCTATCTCCCTAGCAGTTGACCATAGAATCGTAGATGGTGCTGACGCTGGAAGATTCATTATGAAATTCAAAGAATATATAACAAATCCAATGTTATTATTGATGAGTTAGGTAATATTATGAAAAAATATGATATTGTAGTTATTGGTGCTGGACCTGGTGGGTATGTAGCAGCAATAAAAGCTGGTCAATTAGGTGCTAAAGTAGCTATCATTGAAAAAAATGAAATTGGCGGAGTTTGCCTAAATATTGGTTGTATCCCAACTAAAGCACTTATTAAATCAGCAAGAGTATATGAAGACATCCTAAGAGCTGAAGAATTCGGAATTACACTTGATCAAAAATCAGTAAAAGTTGATTTAGAGAAAGTTGTTAAAAGAAAAGATGGGGTTGTGAAAAAGTTAACTGCTGGGGTAGGTATGCTACTTAAGAAAAACAAAGTTGATGTTATTAAAGGTGAAGCAAAAGTTAAAGATAAAAATACAGTTGAAGTTAATGGTGAACTTATCCAAACTAACAACTTAATTATTGCAACTGGAGCAAGTCCAGTAATTCCTCCAATTGAAGGAGTTAAAGAAGGATTTGAAAAAGGCTATATCCTAACATCAAAAGAAGCTCTATCATTAAATAAAATACCTACTGACTTAGTAGTTGTTGGTGGTGGAGTTATTGGAATTGAATTTGCAACAATTTATGCAAGTTTTGGTTCTAATGTAACTGTAGTAGAAATGGCTGATAATATCTTAGTTAATATTGATGATGAAATTAGAGCATCTTACTTAAAGAGTCTAAAGAAACAAAAAATCAATGTTATTACAAAAGCAGCTGTAACTAAAGTAGATAAGAACAAAGTGGTTTATACTAAAGATGGTCAAAACCACGAATTACCTGCAGAAAAAGTTTTAATGTCAGTTGGTATGCGACCAAATACAAGTGGATTCGAACATTTAGGATTCGAAATCACAAGAAGCGGTATTACCACTAACGAAAAACTAGAAACTACAGTTAAAGGCATCTATGCAATTGGTGATGTTAACGGTAAACAAATGTTAGCTCATGTTGCTAGTGCTGAAGGTATTATTGCAGTTGAAAACATTATGGGTAAACCTGCAAAGATTGATTATACTAAAGTTCCTGCTGGAATCTATGGTACACCTGAAATCGCAAGCGTAGGTTTAACTGAACAAGCTGCAAAAGAAAAAGGTATTGATTATAAAGTAAGTAAATTCCCTCTAGTAGGTAATGGTAAATCATTAGCTGAAGGCGAAACAGATGGATTTATTAAAGTAATCGCAAATAAAAAATACGACGAAATAATAGGCGTACACATTTTAGCACCACATGCAACTGATTTAATTTCAGAAGCAGTTGTATTAATGGAATTAGAAGGTACAGCATATGAACTTGCAAATGCAATTCATCCACATCCAACACTTTCAGAAACTATAATGGAAGCTGCTCATGGAATTTTAGATAAACCTATTCATATGTAAATATATATAGCTCGCATAAACTGCGAGCTATTTTTTAATATAAAAAGACTGTTTTAACAGCCTAGTTTACCAATATACATCACTATCAAATACACCTAAAATGATTAAAAGAATCCAAAGTGCAAAAGAGCCAACGGATAACCATAATCCGATTTTAGATCTTCCCTTATACTGATTAGTATTATCAGTTACTCCTACAATACCAGTAATAAAGCCTACAATCGAACCAATAATGATTAGTGGATAAAACCCTAAAGAACCAAATACAACTGATATAGTTGCTAAACCTTTACCTTTATTGTTTTGCATAGGTTGTTGATAAGGGTTATTCATTATTATAGGTTCTGCCTTTTTCACAAGTGAACCACAGTTTAAGCAAACATCTGCATTTTCATTTAATTCGTTTCCACAGTTAGTACAAAATTTACTCATAACGTCCTCCAATAAACTGTATTCATAATATCACACAAAAAGTACAGAGTCAATAAAATACAGTTGAATAAAAGGGGTTAAAAATAAATTTAACCCGTAATTTTTAATCAAATAATAAAGAAATAATATCTTCTTTAGTTATATTATAGAAATATTCTTCAATATCAATATTTCCTAATAATTCAAGAACATCTTTTCTTTGGAATTTAACACCAACCAATACATTCTCTAATTTAGAAATTTCAGTTCTTCCAAAGAAATCCCCAAATATTTTCACATTCTTAATTAAATTTTCACTTACATCAATATTGAAACTAACCTTACCACCTGCAAATCGTTTTTCCTTTTGAATTGCAAAATCAGGGTTTTCCCCATAGTTCCACTCCCAAGTGGAATATTTTTCTTTCATTAGTTTATCTATTTTTTGATAATCTTCTTCTGTTAAATGATATGTCTTTGATTCAATGTCATCTGTTTCTAAAATAAATTTTAGTAAATAATCTTGAAACTCTTTTGTAGTCATCTTCTTCTTTAAAAATGGAAGAATATTTGTTACTCTACTACGATTTGATTTAATCCCTTTAGATTCAATTTTTTCTAATTTTACTTGTAGTACTTTTGCTACCATATCAAGGTCTGCATCAAATAAGATTGTTCCATGATGATACATACGATCTTTATAATATGTTTGGGCATTACCAGAAAACTTTTTACCATCAATTAAAATATCATTTCTACCAGCAAACTGTGCATCAACTCCAAGACTATTTAATGCTTTTATAACTGGTTCAGTAAACTTTCTAAAATTATTTAAATTGTCTCTAGAGTTTGTAGTAACAAAAGTATAGTTTAGATTCCCAAAATCATGATAAACAGCTCCCCCACCAGAGATTCTTCTTACAACATGAATATTATGTTCTTCTACATAATTAGTATTAATTTCTTCAATTGTATTTTGATTCCTACCTATAATAATAGCAGGTTCATTTTGCCATAAAAATAAATAATCATTATCATTAGGTAGGTTCTTTAGAACATACTCTTCTAGAGCTAAATTGTATCTTGGATCTGTTTTTTTATTTATTATTGTTAACATAACTGTACCTCTTAAATATTGTTTACTTAAATTTTAGCATTTTATTTAACTTTATACATAAAATATGAATATATTATTTTTCTAGCTTATTTTTGTTTTCTGATTTCGTAATATAAATAGATGTTACAACACCAATTATCAAGAACAAGATTCCAAATATCCAATGTCTAATTAAAGAATCTTGAATAATTTCTTTATACTCTATATACATTTGGTAAATTATTGCAAATGGTGAAGCAATTAAAAGCCCAAGTACAACAGAGTAAAATAGCTTTGGATGCTTATCTATTAATTTTTCCACAATTTTTGCTAGGCTCAACATTCCAACAACAATTCCAAGACCTAAAGCAATAACTAATAATAGATTAGAGAATATTCCATTAAAATCTATACTGAAAACTGATTTAATAAAGGAAGTTGTGAAATCAATAATATAATTATAATAACCAATTGCAAGTAATATTAATGATCCACTAACACCAGGAATTATCATTGTAGCTGCAGCTATTATACCTACAAAGAATAAAATTATAATATCTTTTACACTTACAGAACCAATAACAACACCTGTATTTGTTTCATTATAAGTAATTGAAAAGATCAATAAAGCTGTAATTAATCCAAATCCAAATAAAAATGATAAAACCTTTTTCCAATTAATTCTTTTCGCATCAACTCTATCGTAAATATTAGGAATTGAACCAACTATTAATCCTGTAAAGAAAAATATTGTTGGAATCGGAAAATTATCTAAAAATAACTTAATTCCAAATATAGATATTAAAATCCCAAAACCTATTCCTAGAGCTAGTCCCCATATATCTTTAAAGACTTGAATTGGCTTTTTATAGAAGTTTGTTAAGGCATAAATCAATTTATCATATACATTAAAGGAAACAGCCATAACCCCACCACTAAATCCAGGGAGGATATTTGCAATTCCTACTATAATTCCTTTTAAAAAATCAAAAAATTTATCTCTCATAATTCACCTATATTTCACTTTTATAATTATAACAAATTATATGCTTAAATTAAAGTAATAATAATAAAAGATTCGCAGTTAAATATTTGCAAATCTTTTATATTCTTACTATTTTTCTAAATACATCTTTGCTTGTGTTGTAAACATTTCATAATATTTACCTTTTTGTTTCATTAAACTCTTATGATCGCCAATTTCAATAATTTCGCCACTATCAAACATATAAATCTTCTTCGCATCTACAACTGTAGAAAGTCTATGAGAAATTAAAATAACTGTTTTATCAATACAAAGTTCTAAAATCTTCTTATTAATATCATATTCAGAAACTGGATCTAGTGAACTTGTTGGTTCATCAAGTATGATTATTGGCGAACTAGAAGCAAATATTCTTGCAATAGCAAGTTTTTGCTTTTCTCCCCCAGATAGAGAGAGGCCATCATTAGTAAATTCTTTTGTAAGAACTGTATCAAGTCCATCTTTTTGTTCCCTAATTTTATCAGCTAAACCAGATTTTTCTAATGCATTCCAAACAATTTCATCATCATTTGGACTAAGTCTTTTTCTAAATAAAACATTTTCTAATACACTTACTGAATAAATTTGAAAGTTTTGAAATATGGAAACATATTTACTTCTAATATCTCTTTCATCTAAATTGAGATAATCTTCATTATCCATAAATATCTTACCATCATCTACATTATAAAATTTAAGTAATAGTTTTATTAATGTAGTCTTGCCTGCTCCATTATATCCAATTATGGCAATTTTTTCTTTTGGTAGGATTGAAAAATTAACATTTTTTAAAGCATAGTCTTCTTGATTTGGATATTTAAATGATAAATTTTCAATCTTAATTACAGGATGTTTTAAATCTACTAATTTTCCACCACTTAACTCAATTTGCGGTTTATAGTTCATTAACCATAGGAAATCATCAATATACATTGCATTTTCCCTAAGTGATACAAAATTACCAATTGCTCCATAAATATTATTTGTAAATCTTAAAACTGCATTAATACTGCCACTAAACTTTGCAATTGTAAAGGCAGGATTATTATATACTTTACTCATCAAATAAAAGAATCCACCATAATATCTAGATACTTGATAAATAATATCTTCAACTGCACTGTAAACGAATGACTTATGTTCGACTGGACGATATGTTTTTTGGATTGATTTCCATGTTTCTTGATGTTTATCAATAAGTAGATCACTAACCCTAGTTGTTTTTATATCGCAAGTATATTTTTCTAGATAGAAGACTCTTGTATAATAACCTAGTTTTCTATAATCTGTTTCACTTGCTTTAGATGCTCTATACCAAAGTTTAGGTATTCTTGCTTGAATGATGGTTGTTAAAACAACTTGAACAAAAATAATTAAAAGTAAAAATACATCACTATAAACTAAATATGTACCCAGTGTAAGTAATATAAATATACTTCTTAAAAATCTAACAAAAGTATCAAATGTATTAATACCTTTAATATCTCCTTCTCTTAAAGCTCTATTAAATAAATCATATTCTTTAGGATTATCAAATACTTGCATATCTAGCCTAGATGCTTTTTCAAACATGATATGTTGGATTTTTTTAACCCATTGATGTCTAAATCTTGGAACTAAATAACCATAATAAAGTCTTGTAATAATTAAACAAATTGTTGTAACTATAACAAATAAAACTATTTGGTAAACAATATCACCATAAACCACATCAACTTTTACAATTAACTCAGTTACTCTTTCAATAATCATAACATCAGCTAAACTTGAAACACTAGAAGCTAAAATAAAAAGAATAGATACTAAGACATACAATGGACAAAGTTTAATAACATATTTAATCATTATTAAATTATTTTTGATTATTTTCATTATACTTCACTCCCCTCTAAATAATTCTTAGCTTGGATATTGAACATATAACGATACTTCCCATCTTCAATATTCATTAATTCATGATGTGTACCTTCTTCTACCACTTTTCCATTATCAAATAAATAAATTCTATCTGCTTTCATAGTTGTAGAAAGGCGGTGTGAAATAAAAATTAAAGTTTTATCTTGTCCTAATTTCATTATTTTATTATACATATCAGCTTCAGCCAAAGGATCAAGCGCACTACTTGGTTCATCAAGGATAATTAGATCATAATCTTCTGCAAATGTTCTTGCAATTGCTAATTTTTGTCTTTGTCCACCACTTAAAACAATTCCATCTTCAGAAAACTCTTTAGTAACAATCGTATGAATACCATTAGGAAGACTCATAACGTGATCATATAAACCACTAAACCTTAAGGCATTAATTACTAAATCTTCATCTTCTTTTGTCTCTACTTTTCTTAATAAGATGTTTTCAGCAATACTAAAAGCATATGCTTCATATTCTTGGAAGACTGCACCAATTCTTTTTCTTAAACTAGAAGGTATTAAATTAGTATATTCATCATTATTAAATTTAATTGTTCCTGTGTTTGGATCATATAGTCTAAGCAATATTTTCACAAAAGTAGTCTTTCCAGCACCATTTTCACCAACAATTGCTATCTTATCACCTTTTTTAATTCTAAAATTAATATCTTCTAAAACTTTCTTTTCTCCATAAGCAAAACTTAAATCTTCAACTTTAATCTCCTCAAAGTCAACGCATTCCTTTACTCCACTTACTTCAAGGTTTCCACTTAAGTCTAATATTCTAAATATTGTCTTGCCTTCAATCGAATCTCTTTCTAAAGAAGCAAATGAATTAGATAAATAAGTAACATTCTCACTTAAACTTCCTGCGGCTACAATTAAAGCTGCAAAGGCTGCTAAATCTGTTGTATCTAAATACACATAAGCAACAAAAGCTAAAGCAACAGGATAAATAGAATTTGTAAGAAAGTTTGCAATAACACTTACAGTTCCTCTTTTTGATAAAAGTTTATCTGTGCTCTTTATTACTTTATCACCAACACCATCATTAATATCTAGTAATAAATCTTTTAAATTTGAAGTCCTTATATCTTCAGATGCATCTTTTAAATAAAACATCCTTTTAATATAGCCACGATGGCGATAATTTTGCTTATTTTCTTCTCCATAACTCCAAGATATTTTCGCATTATACTTCCCACAAAAGAAAAACAAAACCCCAACAACCACAGCATAAACTATAATTAATGGATTTAATAATGAGAAGATTGTGAAAACTGTTGCAACTGATAAAAGTTCCCCAACAATTGTAATAATATCCCACCATGAGTTTAATAATGTTCCTACCCCATTATCAAGAGCTTTTGTATAATCATTCAAGAAACTCGATGATTGATACATTTCATAGTCAATAACCTTTAGTTTTTCAAAAATCATTTTTCCATATTTAGCTGCAAATACTCTGTATTTACGATTATAGTATTTATTAAGTAAAAAATTTGTAATGTTTATTAAATAAAAACTTAAAGCAAATGCACTACAAATATAAAATATCGTTAGTATATCAGCTCCTTGTTCATAATAATAAACTATAACTCCAACTATTGCGATTGGAAATACTAAATGAAATACTGAAATAAGTATATTTACGATTCCATAAAAAATAAAAAAAGGTTCCATTTTAAATACTGTCATACACAATCTTAATGTGTTCTTTACTGATTTCATGTTTACCTCACCTTAAAAATATCATATCACAATCTATTTTTAAAAACAACTTCTTATTACAACTTGCAATATACTATTGCATTTTTTTATATGTTTTTAAATATAAAAAAATCCTGAATAATCAGGATCTATAATATATTATGAATCTTAGCCTGAAGAATATATAACTCTACACCTTTAACTAAGACTTCTTCTCTAAAGTTAAAACATGCATGATGAAGCGGATAAATATAATCTAACTTTTTGTTTCTTGTACCTAACATTACAAATAATCCAGGAACTTCTCTTTGGTAAAAGGAAAAGTCTTCAGAAGCCATAATTGGATCAATGATTAAATAATCATCTTCTTTCAAGTTAGAAATTGTATTATCAACCAATTCTTCATCATTATCAACTGTCTTATAATAATCTATCATATTCATTTTCACTTCAACATCAAAACCAGTTTCAGTTGCTTTGTTTAATGCATTAATTTTATTTTTAATAAATTTATAATCTTCTTCAGAAAATGATCTTAAAGTGCCACTAAAGTTTACCTTTTTCGCAATAATATTTCTTGCTTCTCCACCTTTAATTGTTCCAATAGTGATTACATTTGTACTTAAAGGATTAACAGTTCTACTTATTATAGATTGATATGATGAGATTAAGTGACTAGCAGCTAAAATTGCATCTACTCCAAGATGAGGTAGAGCACCATGTGCACTCTTTCCAATAACCTCGCAATCAAATTCTGCATTTTGAGATAGCATTGGTCCTTTTCTTAACCCATATATACCTTCTTCTATTTCTGGATATAAGTGAATTCCAAAGATTTTTTTAATATTATATTTTTTAAAAACACCTGCTTTTATTATTTCAACTGCTCCACCAGGTCCTTCTTCTGCTGGTTGGAAGATTAAAACAACTGATTTTTTTAATTCATTTCTTTTTTCTACTAAAAAGTTTGCATAAGCTAAAAGCATAGCCATATGACCATCATGACCACATGCATGCATTTTACCTTCATGTGTGGAATTAAAATCAACATTAGTTTCTTCAAAAACATTTAAAGCATCCATATCCGCACGAAAAGCAATAGCCTCTTTATCTTCACCTTTTAAATAACCAATTATTCCAGTTTTCGCAACTACTTCATATTCGATTTCTAATTTCTCTAACTCTGCTTTCACATAAGCAAATGTTTTAAATAAATCAAATCCTATTTCAGGTATTTTATGTAAATCTCGGCGATATTTTTTTACTAATTCTGTATATTTATTAATATCTAACATTTTAATCCTCTTAAGTAAACTAAAATTCTATCCAGTTCACTAATAAATAAGTCTATCTGTTTTTTCTTAATTATTAATGCTGGTAGTAATCTTATTATATGGTGATTTGTAATATTAATCAAGATTTTTGATTTAAAAAATTCTTCTTTTATTAATAAGCTATGTTTTTCTATTTCAATTCCAATCATTAAACCCTTACCTCTAACATCTTTAATTATGTTAGGATATTTATCTTTTAAATTATTAAGTTTATAGAATAAATAAACACTCATTAAATTTACATGATGATAATATTTAAATTTAGTGAGTTCTTTTAAAACAACATAACCTGCAGCACAACTAACTGGATTCCCCCCAAATGTTGTTCCATGATCACCAGTACTTAAAAGATTACACAAATTGTTGCTAACTAAGACTGCTCCTAGAGGTATGCCTCCTCCAATACTCTTTGCTAGTGTTATTATATCTGGAGTAAATTTATAATGCATATAACAAAACAGTAAACCTGTTCTTAGTAAGCCAGTTTGTACTTCATCAACTACAATTAAAAACTTATACTTTTCTCTTAATTTAATAAGCTCAACAACATATTCTTTAGAAAGCGGATTAACTCCTCCTTCACCTTGAATTAATTCTATAAAAACTGCAGAAGTATTTTCATTAATACTTTCTTTTAAAACTGCTAAATCATTTCTCTTTATATGTTTAATACCATCAAGTAATGGTTTAAACTTTGTACTTTTTAGTGGTTGACCGGTTAAACTCATTGCTCCAAAGGTTCTACCATGAAATGAATCTATTAAAGAAATAATTTCGGCTTTGTTAGTGGCTTTCCCATATGCTCTAACCCATTTAAGGGCAGCTTCATTACTTTCTGTACCAGAATTAGTATAAAATACTTTTGCGGGAAAACTTGAAGTAACTAAGAGATTTGCAAGTTTTTGTGCTTCTTTAGAATTAAAATAATTTGAAAGGTGTAAGTTTTCTTTTAATTTTCTTTTAATAGCTTTAATAACTTTCTTGTTTCGATGTCCTAAAGCATTAACACCTAAAGAAGAAAATAAATCTAAATACTTTCCTTGTTTAGTATATAGATACATTCCTTTAGCTCTTTTTACTTCTAAAGGATATTTTTGATAAATATTAACTAATAAATCATTTTCGCAAGTCTTCAACAATCTCACTCTTTTTACTAATAATTTCATCTTTGAATCTTACAAATCTTGCAGGAGAACCTACTACAATTGTATTTGCTTCCACATCTTTTGTAACTATACTTCCCGCACCAACAATTGCACCTTTTCCTACTCTAACTCCTTCTAATACAACTGCATTAGCTCCTATTAAAACATCATCTTCTATTATTACAGGTATACTACTTGCAGGTTCAATAACACCAGCAATTACACTTCCTGCACCTATATGACATCTAGCACCTATTTCTGCTCTTCCGCCAATAACTGCATTCATATCAATCATAGTATCTCTTCCTATTTTTGCACCAATATTAATAACAGCACCCATCATAATAACAGCACCATCTTCAATAACTACATGATCTCTTATATAAGCACCTGGTTCAATTCTAGCATTTACTTTTGTATAATCAAGCAAAGGAACTTTTGAATTTCTTCTGTCCAGTTCAAGATAAAAACTACTTATATTATTTTTATTTTCTTCAAGAACTTTTTTTATTAAATCTAGTTCCCCAACTAAAATTGATGCTTCATCCATTCTTAATAAAAACAAACTTTCATCTACATTTTTAAGTAAACCATTAATATATGCTATTGTGTGCGTAGACTTTTTAGAGTTTTTTATAAAATTTATTATTTCTAAGGTATTCATTTTTCATCTTCTCCTAAGTCAAATATAGTATATAAGCCATATTGTTTATTCATTATATACTTTGCTGCTTTTATTGCACCTCTAGCAAAAACAAGTTTGGAAGTTATTTTATGTTTAATTTCAATTTCTTCATCTTCCCCAAAGAAAAATATGGAATGCTCACCACCAATATTAGAACTTCTAATGCAATGTGCTTTTATTTCTTCACCTCGAAATTTTTTAATTTCCCTAATTAATCTTTTTGCTGTTCCACTAGGGGCATCAAGTTTTTCTTTATGATGTTTTTCTAATATTTCAATTTCAAAATCTTTTAAATTTTTTAAATAAATATTTAAAGAATTAATAATTGTATTAATTCCTAATGAGAAATTCTCAGAATAAATTATAGGAATATGCCTTGAAGCATCTTTAATAGATAAGAAGTCTGCTTCACTATACCCAGTAGTACCAAGTACTAATGCAACTTTTTTTAATACAGAGTAATCTATAATTTTTTTCAGATTAGAATAATGAGAAAAGTCAATTATTAAATCTACAGCATCTACATCATCTAATGAATTAAAAATGAACATATTATCTAAAGTTGCTTTATTTCTAGATATTCCACCTATTAACTCAAAGCAACTATGCTTTTTTATTTCTGAAGCAACACTTCTACCCATTTTACCAGTAATACCATAAATTAAAACTCTCATGTCTTCATCTCAAGCCCTAATTCATCTAAACAAAGCTTTAAAACATTCTTATTTTTATTACTTAATTCTACTAAAGGAAGCCTTACTCCACCAACATCAATCCCAATTAAATTTAGAGCCGCTTTTATTGGTACAGGATTTGGTTCAATAAATAAGATTTGGTTTAAATTTCTTAATAGTGAAAATTCTTTTTCTGCTTTTTCTAGTTCATTTGAAAAATATAAGTCAATAATAGTTTTAAACATTCTAGGAACTAAATTAGCAGTTACAGAAATAACTCCCATCCCTCCTAGTTTTAAAATATCTAAGGTTTGATCATCATTTCCAGAATAAACATAAAAGTTCTTATCAGTGTCATTAATAATTTTTATTATTTGGAGTAAATCGCCACTTGCTTCTTTAATCCCAACTATATTTTCAATTTTTGCTAATTCAATAACAGTCTCACTATTCAAATTAACCCCAGTTCTACTTGGAACATTGTATAAAATTATTGGTAAATCAACATTTTTAGTTATTTCTAAATAATGTTGGTAAAGGCCTGCTTGAGTTGGTTTATTATAATATGGTGTTACTATTAATAATCCATTAGCTCCTTTTGTTTTTGCATAATTAGATATTTCAATAACTTCTAATGTATTTGGTCCACCTGTACCAATAATTACAGGAACTCTTCCGTTAATACAATCAATACTAAAATCTATCACTTTATGTTTTTCATCTAAACTTAAAGTTACATTTTCACCTGTAGTTCCTAAAATAATTATACTATCAACATTTGCAGCAATTTGCATTTCAATTAAATCTTTGAGCATTTCATAATTGACTTCATTATTAATAAAAGGAGTAACTAATGCAACTCCTAAACCTTTAAAGATCATAACTATCTCCTTTCAGTAACTTCTTTAAAATCCTAACAGCATTTGTAGCAGCACCAACCCTTAAGTTATCTGCAACAACCCATAAATTCATACCATTTTCAACACTCTTATCAACCCTTAACCGACCAATATGCACTAAATTACTTCCACTTACTAATCTTGGAGTAGGATAATCATTTTCATAAATACTTAAATACTCTAAAAGTTTAAGTTCACTAATTAATTCTTTTAAATCAATTTTCTTTTCACATTCTATATTTATACTAATCGAATGTGAATTTACAACAGGTACTCTTACACATGTTGCAGTAACTTCTAAATTTGGATCCATAAAAATTCTTTTTGTTTCATTAATCATTTTAAGTTCTTCTAATGAATATCCATCTAAACCAATATCTCCAATAGAAGGAATTAAATTATTGGCAATTGGATCACTATAAAACTTATTTGGTTTACCTTCTTCAGTATTTAGTAAATCTAAAACACCATTATAACCAGAACCACTAACAGCTTGATAAGTACTATAGACTATTCTTTTAATTTTATATTTTTCATTAATTTTATGTAGTGCTAAAATACTTTGAATTGTACTGCAATTAGGATTTGAAATAATATAATCATCTTTAGTTATTAAATTATCATTTACTCCAGATACTATTAAAGGTATATTTGGATCATTTCTATAAAAACTTGAATTATCAATTACTTTTATTCCTTTTCTAAGTGCAAGAGGAATAAAAACTTTACTTACATCTTTATTTGAAACAAATAAAGCAACATCAATTTCTCTATTAAATGATTTCTCATTTAAAACCTCTACTTCTAAGTTTTTCCCTTGAAATTTTAATAATTTTCCCCTAGATTTCTTTGAAGCAAATAAAAAGATATTTTCAAATTCTAAATTTTCCTCTTCTAAAACTTTAAGAATAGTTAAGCCAACTAAACCAGTTGCACCTACTATAGCAAGATTAGGTTTATTTTTCATTTATTATTTTCCCTTTAATCGTATTCATTATTTTTCTTACACTTTGAAGTGTATCATCTACATTAATAAATATTGAAAAACGATTATTATTATGCATAGTTAGGGCTACATTTACTAAATCATCATTTAAATCATCTAAAATCTTATTACAATTCAAATATTCAGTAAATAAATTCCCAATAATGCTCACTTTCGCAAGATTATAATCAACATATTCTTCTTCATATTCATCTTCTTCTAATTCGTTATTAATTACTTCTTCTAATAAAATAATATCATCACTTGCAATTGCAATTAAATTATTACTTAATACATCTATTTTAAATCCATAATCATGAAATTTACTTAAAGTATTTAATGGTAAGCCGTTTATTAAATTCAAGATTCTAATATTAGGTTGCACTACAATCCCTAAGAAATCTTTATTTACCTGATTATCACAAATAATTGTACCCTTTAACTCTTCGTTAAATGTGGAAGCTAGATATAGAGGTACTTTATTTAAAGATGCATATTCAATTGCACTTGTTGCAATAACTTTTGCGCCATGATAAGAAAGCAAGAAAAGGTCATTATAAGATAAATACTCATGTTTATTTGTATTATTTAAAATTCTTGGATCTACTTCATACACCCCATCAACATCAGAATAAATCTCACAAGGACAGTTTAAATAATGAGCTAGAGTAACAGCACTTGTATCTGATCCTTCTCTACCTAAAGTTGTAACTTCCCCAAATTCGTTTACTCCTTGATATCCCGCAACAACTACTATTTTCTTTTCTTTTAAGTGTTTTATTATAACTTCTGGATTAATTCTCTCAATTTTTGCACTTTGAAATTCGCCAGTTGTATAAATTCTTGCTTGCTCTCCTGTTAAACTTATTGCTTTATAGCCTAAATCATTTAAAATTATACTTAATAGAGAAATTGACGTAAGTTCTCCAGTTGAAAGTAGTAAATCTAATTCTCGCTTATTGGGTAAGAGAGTAATCTTCCTTGCTTCATCATAAAGTCTATTAGTAGATTTACCCATTGCACTAACTACAACAACTAATTCTGTATTATCATTTATCCTTTCAATTATCCTTCTTGCTACTAATTTCATTTTTTCAATTGTCTCTACACTTGAACCACCAAATTTAAGTACATACCTATTCATTCATAAAACCTCACTTCAATTTAATATATGCACCTATTTTTTTATTGCTAATTGGTAAATTAAATAATATTTATGCTATAATTTAAGAAAGAGGTGAAAATACTATGTGCGGAAGAGTTACAATTACAGTTCCTAGAGAAGAAATTTCAAAATATCTATATGATTATTTTTCTATCAATAATTTTGATATTGAAATGTATTCACCCAGATATAATGTTGCACCTAGCCAAAGTGTATTATCAATTATTAATGATGGACAAAATTATCGTGCTGGCTTTTTAAAATGGGGATTTATCCCAGAATTTTCTAAAGATGAAAAAACTATCCTTATAAATGCAAGAAGTGAAACTATTGATTCAAAATTTTCTTTTAAAAATTCATTTATTTATAAAAGATGTATTATCCCAGTAGATGGATTTTATGAATGGAAAAGAGAAGGAACTTCAAAAACTCCAATGCGAATTCATATGCAAGATAAAAGTATCTTTGCATTAGCTGGAATATGGAGTACTTTCATAAAACCAGATAACTCTAAAGTTTTTACTTTCTCAATAATAACATGTGAAGCAAATAAATTAATGCAAACAATTCATGATCGAATGCCTGTTATCCTAGATAAAGACAAAATTCACTTTTGGCTAAATCCTCAAAATAAAGATCCTAATGCTTTAAAAGAAATTCTTCTTCCATATGATGATAAGAAAATGATAGCATATAAAGTAAGTAATGAGGTAAATAGTCCAAAGAATGACTATGAAAGTTTAGTTAATAAATTATAAATTTCCTTTCTACTAGTTTTGAGTGCACATACAAGTAAAAGACAACTAAATGACTAGTAGTCCGATTAGAAGCGAAATATCAGTCCAATTTTTTGATATAAAGTTAATACTTTAAAAAACAAGCAAAAAACCTTCAAAATGAAGGTTTTATTTATTTTCTATTTAAAAACATGATTTTTTAAGATTGATAAGGATAAACTCATCTTAACTGTTTTCTTTGGATTAACAACCTGACAAATACCTAAATCACCTATCATACTAATTAATCTAATTGCATCAATTGCTTTAAATCTTTCATATTTAACTAATAGATCTACTAAATCATTACTTACCATTTTAATAGCTTCATCTAGACTTTCATCTGATCCTAAAGCAAATAATTTATCATCTGCAACAACTAAAGGATTTGTAATCTTAAAATTTTTTAAAACTTGAATTTTAATTTGAACAGTTCCATATGCTTCAAGACCACAATTACCTACTTCACCATCTCCCATCAATCCATGCAAATCACCTAAACTAAGTAATGCACCATCTTGATAAATAGGTAAATAAAGTACAGAATTTTCTTTTATCTCATTACAGTCCATATTTCCGCCATGACTATCTGGAACAACAGTAGATATTGCTTCACCACTTGGAGCTACTCCAATAACACCAATCATTGGTTTTAGTGGTAATTTTAAATCATCTAAATATGCACATTCTGTATCCATTTTGATTATTTTATAATCAAATTCTTCTACTCGTTCACCTAAAATTCCACTTTTATATCTAAACTCAATTACAGCCTTTTCTGCAAGCTCAATTTTTTCAATTGTAACTTTTAAGGTATCGCCAGCTTTCGCATCGTTTACAAAAATTGGACCAGTCGCAGGATTATAACCTCTAATTTTATCAAAATCTTTAGTTTCTGTATAAAATCTATTTCCAAAGCAATCCAGTGTTTCTAACTTAACACTTTCCCCAGATTCCAAGAAAAATACTGGTTTGTTTTCTTTACCCATTTTTGTAATTATATTTTTAGAACTAATTGTTTGTATCATAATAACTCCTATATAATTTTAATTATACAATCTGATTTTTCTTCTTTTAAATCCATAAATAACTGCACTAAAGAATCCGTATATTCACCTAAATTAAGTTTCAAAGTAATTAAATTTTTAATTTCTACTATTAACTCTTCATTGATCGAACTTAAAACATCCCATAAAGCATCTAAATTGTTCCCATAAAACTCATCAGAATTGATTTGCAATTTTAAATTAGAAAATAACTCTTGTTTGTTGGTTATTAGATTTCCATCAATTATTATTTCCATGAATTTATCTCTCCATCATATTCTATAAAACTTTCATAATGATCATCAGTATAAAAAATTAAACCATCGTTAGAAAATACTATTCTTTCGCTATTACGACTTGACTGACCTCTATAATTAATATCAGCTTCATAATAAGTTCTTCCAGATTTCTTAGGAAGTAGTCCTTCTCGATTATAGAAAATATCTCCCCCAATACTTAATTTATTTTCATGAGTATAATAATAAGAGATATGCCTAGATACTTCAGATTTAGTTCTATAATTACTAGGCAAATGACCATAAACATAAATATATAAGGCTACATCATCTCTAGAAGTAAAAAGACCATCATAATCAATAATATCTTCTTCTACTGGTTCTTCTTTAACCGGTGCTTCTTCAATTGGATTCTCTTCAATAGGGTTTTCTTCTTCTCTTTGCTCTTCTTCATCCTCTAACTCTTCAGGATCATCAATATTTTCATCTAGTTTATCACTATCTTCAATAACTGGAGGAGTAATATTGGGGATGGTTGGACTTTCTATAAATTCACAACCAAATAACCCTATAAATAATAGAGCGATTAAGGATAGCAATTTTAATATCTTCTTCATTTTATATCCTTTTCTCTTTTAGTATTATCTAGTATACCATAAATTAATGCTTCTTGCATTAAATAATTCATATTAAAATAAAAACCAAGTTACTGAACTGATACCATACCTTGGTTTTATTCTATATCTTTTTCACAAACTCAGATTTTAAACTCATATTCCCAAATCCAGGTATCCTACAATCAATATCATGATCAGAATCAACAAGTTTAATATTGGTAACCTTAGTTCCTTGTTTTAATGTGTCACTAGAACCTTTTACTTTTAGATTCTTTATCACAATTACAGTATCACCATCTTGCAATATATTGCCATATGCATCTTTGAATACCTTTTCTTCTCCATCCTTCTTTATATCCTCATCCTTCCATTTAAACTGACAAGATGAACATACATTAAAACCATCATCTTCATAACTGTATTCAAATCCACAGCTTGGACATATCATTTATATCTACTCCTTTCAATAACCTAAGTAATTATACTAAATATAGTGAATAATAGCAAATTTATAAAAACTTATAGTTTATAGAAAAAAGTCCTCATTGAAATAGAGGACTACTTATTAAAATATCTATTTATTTATCTTTCGTAATAAATATTCACCGAATATCTCAATATTTTCTTTTCTAAATCCAAAGATTTTTCCTAAATCTTCTTTTGTCTTAGGCATCATTTTCGCTATATAACCAGCAACTTTATCGCTGTATACTTCTTCTTCGGTTAATTTATTATATTTTGCTATTTTAGGCCTTTCTTCTAATAACAAACTATATATATTTTCATCAACATTATTTTTTAAATCTTTAGACTTAAAAAATTCTATAATATCCTCGCCAAATACATCTTTTTTCTTATCTTTAAATCCTTTTACAAGCTTTAGATCTGAAATTGTTTTTGGGCTTGCTGATATAAGTTCTGCCATTTCAGCATTATTATATACAATATAAACTGGAAATAAATTATATTTCTTTGCAATTTTTAATCTCAAAGACTTTAATTCTTCTTCCATATCAGAATTTCCACTTTTGGTTTTATCGTTTGATTTAAAAGCCTTTTTATTTTCAACCTTTTCTTTTAATGGTAGAAACTTTATATTTGATTCACCTTTTTCTTCTATATCTTTTTTATGCCTTAAGATTACATCTTCTATAAACTTTTTAACTTCCGCTGCCCTCAAAATTGTAATATCTAAGTTTTCAGCTATTTGCTTTGCATCGCTTGTTAGATCAGAAGTTGTAATTATATATAGATGAGTAAGATCAAGTCTTTTTGCAGCACTAGCAAGTTGATTTATCGGGCCAACTCCAACACGGTTTTTCCAATATTTAGCTTGAATACCTATTCTATATTGACTACCATCAGGTTGTCTTTGGGTAACAATCAAATCTGCCCCACCATCACCTTTTCCTTTTGCACCTATCTTTTTCACGTCTGCTCCGTCTAATTTAAATACATAATATAAAAACCATTCGAATTTATCATAATCATAATAGTCATCATTCATTAATTGGTCAAAAGAATTTGGAAATAAAAAATCAATTTTCTCTTTTTCTTTTAATAATTCGTTTATTAAATTCATAAGTTTCAACTCCTTACAATAGTAAATTATATTCTTTTATATAAATTATACACTATTTGGTTATGGAAAACAAATATGTTTTAAATAAAAAACCCCAATCCAATAGGAGTAGGGTCAAATTTTTATTTATACAGATTTTACTTGTGATTTCTTTACCTCATAACCTAATGATGTAATAGCACTTTCGATTTTATCAATTGAAGTTGCCTCACCATCAAATTCTAATTTTACTTTACTTGCATTAAATAATACATTAACACTATCTTTGTTTACACCAGCAACTGCTTTAACTGCTTTATCAATTTTTTGCAGGCATGATGGACATGCTAGTGTTTCTAATTGAATTGTAGCTTTTTGCATACTCAATTCTCCTTTCTTATTATTATTCTTATAATTATATTATACACTATTTTTTACTTATTTTTAATCAATTTGTTTTCTTAAGTTTATAACTTAAGAGTCTCATTCCATTTAATATTACAATTAAAATACTTGCTTCATGGACTAACATTCCTATTGACATCATTTTTTCAGAAAACTCATAAATCTGATTTAAAAATACTGTTGTAATTAATGCAATTACAACTGCAATTGCAATAAATATGTTTTGACGCATATTTCTAGCAGTAGACTTTGTTAAGCCTAAAGCATGTGGAAGTCTACTAAAATCTGAATTCATTAATACAACATCGCTTGTTTCAATCGCAACATCAGTTCCGTTTCCCATTGCGATACCAATATTAGCTAGCGCTAATGAAGGACTATCATTAACACCATCTCCGACAAAAGCAACAATTTGTCCTTGTCTTTGGAGTTTACTTATATAAGCTGACTTATCTTCTGGTAACATATGTCCGTGTGCTTCAGTAAGACCTAGCTCTTTCGCAACCAAATCAACTGTACCTTGATTATCACCTGATAGGACTATTAAATTCTTAACACCAAGTTTCTTAAGTCGAATTAATTCTTCTTTAACACCTGGTCTTATTTTATCTCTAATTCCCATTAATACTTGTAATTTACCATCTATTGAAGTTAAGACTAATGAATTTCCATTTGCTTCAAATCTATTAATGTCTTCAAGAACTTTCTCATTTAATAAAACATTTTCTTGTTCCATTAACTTTACATTCCCCACAGCGACTCTCTTACCATTAAGAATAGCAATAATTCCTCCACCTTTTATAACATCAGTGTTTTCTACTATATATGCACTTAATTCACCAATATGTTCTACAATAGCCTTTGCTAGTGGATGATCTGATTCTTTTTCAACACTCAATAAGTAAGATAGAACTTCTTCTTTATCTTCACTATAATATTCAACATCAGCAACTTTTGGATTTCCAATAGTAAGAGTTCCTGTTTTATCAAATACTATACTATCTACTCTACTAAAATCATTAATTACTTCACTACCCTTTAGTAATACACCATGTCTAGCTCCATTACCAATTCCTGCAACATTAGATACAGGCACTCCAATTACTAAAGCACCAGGACATCCAAGTACTAAAATGGTAACCGCAAGTGTAACTGCTTGTTTTGCTTCTTTAGTGATAAAACCAAATAATAAACCGACAACTAAAGCAAGTAATAACACAACTGGTGTATACCATTTTGAAAATCTATCAATAAATCTTTCTGCTTCAGATTTTGAATCCTGAGCCTCTTCCACAAGTTCAATAATTTTCCCAAATGTTGTATCTTCCCCAACTTTTTCAGAAATAATTTGAATTGTACCATTTTCTAAAACTGTTCCAGCATAGACATAAGAATCTTTAATTTTATTTACTGGTACACTTTCACCAGTAATACTTGCTTCATTAATATAGCCTTCACCAGATAACACCTTACCATCAACAGGTACTTTAGCACCTGTTTTAACTAATAAAATGTCTCCTACTTCTACTTTGTCTACTTCAACTTCTTCAAATTCACCATTATCCATCATCTTTAATGCACTTTCTGGTGCCATCTCAGTTAATTCTTTAATAGCAGATCTTGTTTTATTTAAAGTTCTTTGTTCTAAAAATGCACCAAATAGAAATAAGAATGTAACAATTGCAGATTCTTCAAAGTTTTTTATAACAAATGCACCTATTACTGCAATAGTTACTAATACATCAATACTAACAACTTTAACTTTTAAAGCTTGGTATGCTTGAATTGCAATTGGTAAAGCACCTAAAATAGATGCTATAATTAAACTAAGTTCAAATAAAGGTTCATAACTAAATCCTAAATTGCTAACAAAACCTATAACAATTAAGATAAAGCTAATTAAAGTTATTTTATTTTTATTTTTTAATATTAATCTTTGCACTTTTGTTTTTCCTTTTATTCAAAATATGCTTTATCTAATTCTTCAAGCATATTATATACAGCTTCATATGTTTCACAAACATCAGTCGGAACTTTGTAATTATCAGTTATCTTTCTTAGTTCCAAAAACTCTTCTTTTAAATCTGTACCTTCAGTATTTTTTACTTTCTCACCTATATTATTAAACACTCTTCTAACATCATGAAATTCAGGGTGATGAGATCCATGAACTCTGTCAACAATTGGAACAAATTGTTCCAATCTCTTAAAATAATTTTCTTTTACTTTTTTAAATTGATTATTCATAATTTATACCTTCCTTCTATATATTTTCTTAATTACACTATCATTATACTCTATAGTCTTTTAAAATAATTTGACCTAGGTCAAAAAATGAAAAATAGTTTCTATACAAATATCAAAAAATGACTTTTGAAATTCAATAAGTCATTTTTATTTAACATTTTGATAAGTACTAAACTTAAGAGGTTCAGTGTTTTTACAGCCTTTGTTATCATTGTAATTCGTACAACCTAAAAAGAATTTATCTTCCCCTTTTTGTTTAGTTATAATTAAAAATCCACCATTACACTTTGTACAAATTTTAATACTATTTGACCCTCCTCTAATGTTATTTGTAATAAAATCACAAATTTCTGGATCATTTGTACACATATATAGTTTTAATCCGTAAGTTTTATTTATTTTTAATTGTAGTGGATATCCACATACAGGACAATTTTTATCATATTTTTTTATTGGAACGTATTTCTTGCTTATATCTCCATGCAATATAACATTATCATATTTTAATAACTCTAAAACAAACTTAGATGGACGAAGTTTAGGTGCTAAAATAAAAACTCTATTTCTAGTTCTTGTTAAAGCAACATAGAATAATCTTCTCTCCTCTGCAAATTCATAGCTTCTATCGTTATTTATGACAAGATTTAAAACAGGATCATTCTCGATTTGAGCAGGAAAACCATAAACCTCATTTGCTGCATTTATTATTATTACATTATCATAAGTAAGTCCTTTTGAACTATGCGCAGTTAAAAATGAAAGATTTAAGTTTGGATATTTATTTGACTTAAACTCCTTATCTGAATAAGTAAAATATGATGTTCTACCAAGATTAGATGCATCGAAATTATATCTACCAATTATTAAGATGCTAGAATTAGGCTTTTTAATTGTTTTAATAACCCATCCTATAGTCTCTTCAAGCAACCTAGCCTTTTCTTCATTTACCCCTTTTTTCCCAGGAACTTTATTTTCCTTATAATCATCACTATAAGTAACAATAACAATAGGCTTTTTAATTTGTTTTGGTGATATTAAACTTTTTCTTATTTGACTAGGGTTTTCTTGTACAAACTTGCCAGCAATATCAATTAATTCTTGTGAATTTCGATATGTGTGGGTTATTCGTAGAGTATCTGCATAACCCATTTCTTCTTTAAACTTTGTAAATAATTCAATTTCTGAACCTGCAAATGCATAAATAGATTGCCAATCATCTCCAACAGCTATTATTTTAGCTTCTGTTACTGCAGATAGTTCTTTTGTAAGATTAAACCTTTGTCTTGATATATCTTGATATTCATCAACAATTATATATTCAAAATCTAATTTATGTTTTAACTCCTTTATTTCCTTAAGTAATCTTGTAGATGTATTTATCATATCTTGGAAGTCAACAGCATTTGATTCTTTTAAATTTCGCTCATATTCTAAAAATACCCTTTCGCAAACATCTAAAAATAGTTTTGTTCTTACATTGTTTGAATTATTTCGCAAAGTACTAAAATCAGCAGCACCATAATCTTTAGTTTTATAATTAAGTATAAATACACATATGAGTCTAATCAGCTTATCAAAATATTTATTTGACTCAATCTCTGATAATTTTTGATATATTTCTTCATCACTTTTTTGATTAAATTTAATTCCAGCATTTAAAAGTATTTCTTCTAGATGATAAAGCAATGGCTTTCCATCATTATAACTTGAGTAAGTATATAAAAGATTTGTTTGATGACGTTGATGGATTAATTTCTTATCTGCAATTTGACCTTTATATTTTTCTAATTCAAGTTCAGAATAGCGACTATTTTTACCTGATTCTGATATTCCAAAATGTTCTAAATAATACTCCTTACCATCTTGGGTAATATAAAAATCTGGAGTATAAATCTTTGTTGCTCCAGGAATGTGGTATGGATATGCTTTCTCATATTCATACTCAATTCCATGAATAAATAGAAAGTTCGCAATCATAACTTCTTCAAGAGAATTAACTATCTCATTATTAATTGTTATTTTAATTTTCTTTTTACTATCTATAATCTCTTTATTAATTTCACCTAAGTTACTTTTGATTGTAGTAAAGTCTGATCTCTTTTTATATTCAAAAAATTCTTCTATATTATCTCCTTCAAATGGTACATCTATATAATATCCAAAGAACAAAATAAGATTTTTAAGTGCTATTTTATCTTTATAAATAGTTTTTGAAATATATTTTTTTATTACATTATAAAGTATGCCTTCAGTTACTACTCTAAGTTTCTCATCTTGAGTTTTTCTTATAATTGCATTCCCACATGCATGGAATGTCGTAACAGGGCAACTAATCTTTAACCTGTTATTGATTCTTTCCTTCAATTCATCAACAGCTTTATTTGTAAAGGAAATAACTAATATTTTACTTGGATTTACTTTTAAAATATCTACTAAATATTTCACTTTTGCTGCAATTGTAGTTGTTTTACCAGCTCCAGCAATTACTAAACAATAATCTTCATTGTTTATAATAGCCCTTCTTTGTTCTTCATCTAGCAATACATTTGGATCATCTTCTTTAAGAATATTGTCTAAATAATCCTTATGCTTTGTCATTTGCGAAAGAATAAAATCATTATTATGGGCATCAATTTTTATTTGAAGATTTTCATATATATCAAGTGCTCTTAGAGCTAAATTATAATTTAGTTTATTCTTTAAACAATATTCATTTAATAAACTATTTGATTTATAAGTCGAAAGGATTTTAAGATTATCAAAATATTTAGATAATTCATTTGAATAATATTTTCTAGAAATAAAAATATCATTCTTAATTAATTTATTATATTTATCTATAAATTCTTTTAATAACTTTTTTATTTTCATTAAAACACCCCACACTATTTGAAAAAAAATCCAATTATTAACTGTATTGTACATTACTTATAGTATTTTTTCAATAAACTCTGGTCTCTTATAGTTAAAATAAAAAAAGTATAAACCTAATTTTAGATTTATACCCGTAGTATTGTTTAAATTGTGAATAAGTTTATTTTATTTTTTAATGTGTTTCAGTATATTTTTTAAAATTATTTAATATGGCTTGCCATCCATCCCTTTGTTGTTCAATAGTATGTGTTGGTTCTGCTTCAAACACAATAACAATTTCTACAACATCTTCTTTGTTATTAAAACTAATTCTAGCTTTTCTACCATCACCTAGTGTATATGCTATTAACTTATGTTCCTCTACTTCATCATAAGTTCCAAAAAAATCAAATCCCATGCTTCCATCTTTTGCTTCCATTCTATATAAGAATTTACCACCAACTTTTAAATCATTTTGTGCATAGGGTGTATGCCAAAAATCAGAAGCACTATTCCAATGTATTGTATGATCTGGATTATTATAATAATCCCATACTTTTTCTATAGGCTTAAATACATTAGCACTTATAGTAATTTTTTGTTTTTCCAATTTTGTCCTCCAAATAATAAACATAACTTTTAACTATTCACAATTTTTAAATTCAAAATTTATCAAAATAAATAATTAACTGAAAATATTATAACATATAGCTTTTTAGCCTACAATATATTTAATTTTTTTATTTACCATAAAATTTTAAAAACAAAACCGAAAATTGGCTTGTCTTGTAATATATCGCTTATCGCCTATATTAGTTTGTAAGAGCAGGTAAAGTCAATTTAAGACGATATTTGGCGGTAATTATAGGGTTTTTCAACCTTTTTTATAAAAACTATAATATTACGATAAATAGCTAAGAATATTAATATATAATTTATAAATATTATAAAACTCTAATTATATAAAAAAGGGGCTGTAAATAAATAAATTTATAAACTGCTCCAAACAAAGAAAATAGCCAAGTAATAGTCAGAAAAATTCTGATATGCTTGGCTTTTGTTATATTTGTATGATTATTGTTGATAACTCT
>Ga0265293_10003347_pt1 | contig 29904 bp, 27 predicted proteins | sample Munlanlewell138R_FD_192505 | JGI IMG/M metagenome (GOLD analysis project Ga0265293, IMG submission 192505) | Leachate microbial communities from a municipal landfill in Southern Ontario, Canada - Leachate well 138R | ecosystem: Engineered > Solid waste > Landfill > Unclassified | place: Canada... | reverse complement strand
AATTATGAAATATTAAAAAAGTTTAATATTAGTTATAATAAATAGTTTTGTCCCATATAATTATATGGGTGATATGTATGAAGAAATTTTTAAAATGGTTTTTTAAGTCTTTATTTATTGCGTTAATTATTATTTTCGCAATCAATTTACTGGGCTCGTTTATAAATATAAATATTCCGTTAAATTTTTGGACAATTTTAATTATAACGATATTTAGACTACCAGGAGCAATCATTTTAATTATTTTCTTTTTATTATAAAAAACACTTGAAATACATATGTGTTTGGTGTTAAAATACTTTAATGGAGGAAATATATGAACGCAAATGATTCATTAATTGAAATAGCACTTCGGGAAATGAAATCTAAAAGAAGACCTCGTACCTTAGCAAAAATTACAAAAGATGTTTTTGAAGTAAAAGGTATCAACCCTAAAGAAGCAAAAGAATTATTAGCTCAATTCCAAATGGATTTTATGTTGAGTGGACATTTTATTTGTTGTGGGGAGGACAAGCACGGGGTTAAAATCTGGGATTTAAAGAACCGTCAACCTTCATCTCTATTAGATAAAGATGGTAGTTATTTAGAAGACTTATATGACTATGATGATGAAGTTACTAAATATGAACTAAAAGATGATATAGTATATAAAGCTGAACCAGGTCTAGAAGACGATGAAGGCGATGATGATGATTTAGAAACAGAAGAAACAGATGATATCGAAGAAGAATTATTTAATCGCGCAGACGAAGATGAAACTGAAGACGAGGAAGTTGAAGTTGATTTACTAGATGATGATTCTGATGATATAGATGATGACTACGAAGATGATGAAGATTAAAAAATAAAAAAATCTCTTGGCTATTTTATTAAATTTTGGTATAATAGATAAGAGCCAAAAAGTTCTCAAGATTGTTTGAGGACTTTTTTTATTTTTTTTGGAGGGATTATGAAAACTAAATTTATCTTTGTAACTGGCGGTGTTGTATCAAGTTTAGGAAAGGGAATTAATGCATCTAGTATTGGTAGATTATTAAAGAATCGTGGATTAAAAGTTTTTATGCAAAAATTTGATCCATATATAAACGTTGACCCAGGTAATATGTCACCTCTCCAACACGGGGAAGTATATGTAACAGATGATGGAGCTGAAACAGATTTAGACCTAGGACATTATGAAAGATTTATTGATGAAAGATTAAATAAATATTCATCTGTCACAAGTGGGAAGGTTTATATGAATGTTTTAGAAAACGAAAGATCTGGCAAATATAATGGAGGAACTGTTCAAGTTATCCCTCATATTACTAATGAAATTAAGAGCCGTTTAAATAATGCTGCTGCATCAAGTGGAGCTGATGTTGTAATTACTGAAATTGGAGGAACTGTTGGTGATATTGAAGGACTTCCCTTCTTAGAAGCTATTAGACAATATAGAAGAGATATTGGGTATGCAAATACATATTATATTCACAATACCTTAGTACCTTATGTTGCTGCAAGCAAAGAGATTAAAACTAAACCGACACAACACAGTGTGAAAGAATTAAGATCAATTGGGATTAATCCTGATATGATAATCCTTAGAACTGAAAAGTCAATTGATGAGAGTACAAAAGAAAAAATAGCGCTTTTTTGTGATGTAGATATAGAGGCAGTTATTGAAGCAAAAGATGCTAGTAGCATTTATGAAATACCACTAAGACTTGCGGAACAAAAAGTTGATGATATTATTTGTAAGCATTTCAAACTTAAAACTAAAGAATTAGATATGAAAGACTGGGAATGTATGGTCTCAAATATGAAAGAAGATATGCCTAGTATTAATATAGCTTTAGTTGGTCAACATATTGATTTTAAAGATTCTTACATATCGGTTGTTGAAAGTTTACAACATGCAGGTTATGCTAATAATTTGAAAGTAAACATTGAACCGCTTAAAGCAAGTACTTTTAATAATAAAAATACAAATGAGTTAAAAAAATACAATGGTATCATTGTGCCTGATGGTGAAGTTAATGGTGATGTAAGTGGTCTCTTAAATGTTATTAAATATGCAAGAGAAAACAATGTTCCATATTTAGGAATAGGTTATGGAATGCAATTAGCAGTTATAGAATTCGCTAAAAATGTGTTAATACAAGTAGATGCTAACTCTGAAGAAATAGATAAAGAATCTAAAATGCCTATTTTTATCTATAAAAAACATAATGATATTGTTGGTAAGGATATGCGTCTTGGAATTCATGAATGTATTATAAAAAAAGATACTTTAGCACAAAAAATATATAATACAGCTCATATAAAAGAACGTCATCGTCATCAGTATGACTTTAACCCAAGATATAGGAATTTATTTGAAGGTCAGGATTTAGTATTCAGTGGCTTAAATCTAGAGGACAATAATTTAGAAATAGTTGAATTGAAAAATCACCCTTTCTTTATTGCTTGTCTATTCCATCCGGAATTTTTATCTAGACCAAACAGAGCTCATCCATTATTTTTTGAATTTATAAAAAAAGCAAAAAAATAGATTAATTAGAGGAGAGGAAAAATGAAGAAATATGATTGTATTATTGTAGGAGCAGGGCCAATGGGTATATATTGTGCATATGAATTTATGACACAAAGACCAGATGCGAAAGTCTTACTAATAGATAGAGGTCATGATATATATAATAGAAAATGTCCGATACTACAAAAGAAGATAGAGAAATGCCCTGTTGATAGAAGGGGTCATATCGGTTGTTATCCGTCTTGCTCTATTACATCTGGTTTTGGTGGAGCTGGTGCTTACTCAGATGGGAAATTTAATATTACAAATGAATTCGGTGGGTGGTTAGGTGATTATTTAGCTGATGAGACAGTTTTAGAATTAATAAAATATGTAGACAAAGTTAATTTAGATCATGGTGCTGATAAAGAAGTAACAGACCCAACAACTGATGAAGTAAAAGAAATTGAGAGAAAAGCAATTGCAGTTGGTTTAAAATTACTTAGAAGTAAAGTAAGACATTTAGGAACAGAAGAAAATATTAATATCCTAAAAAGAATCAACGAAACAATGAAAGATAAAATAGAATATAGATTTAAAGAAAAAGTAGTTGACTTGATTATTGAAGATGGTATTGCAAAAGGTGTAGAAGTTGAAAGTGGTGAAAAAATATATGCATCTAATGTTGTTTTAGGTGTAGGTAGAGAAGGGGCTATTTGGCAACAAAAACTTCTTGAACAATACCAAGTAAAATTTACAAATAACCAAGTAGATATAGGGGTAAGGGTAGAAACAAATGACATAGTAATGGAAGATATTAATAAGCATTTGTATGAAGGTAAATTTATTTATAATACAAGTGTAGGTACGACAGTTAGAACATTTTGTTCAAACCCGTCAGGACATGTTGTTATTGAAAACCAAGATGGTGTTATTTTAGTAAATGGTCATGCATTTAGAAATCGTGATCTTGGAACAACAAATACCAACTTTGCACTCTTGGTATCTCATGAATTTGCAGAGCCGTTTAATAATCCTAATGATTTCGCAAGTGAAATAGCAAAACTTGCAAATAAACTAAGCGGAGGAAGCGTGATAGTTCAAACATATGGAGATATAATTAAAGGAAGAAGATCTACTTCTAAAAGAATTAAGGAATGTTTTGTAAGACCAACCTTAAAAGAAGCAGTTCCTGGAGACTTAGGTTTAGTATTGCCATATAATACAATGAAATCATTAATAGAAATGATGAATGCACTTAACCACGTTACCCCTGGTATTGCAAGTGATCATACTCTGTTTTATGGTGTTGAAGCAAAATTCTATAGTGCAAGACCAGAAGTTGATGCAAATTTTGAAACCAAAATAAAAAACTTATATGTTGGTGGAGACGGTGGAGGCATTACCAGAGGACTTGCTCAAGCTGGTGCTAACGGGGTTTGGATTGCAAGAAAAATTATTGATAAATTAAAATAATAGCAAAAGTAAAATGGGTTTTATCTAAAAATGATATGACTCATTTTTATTTACTAATTTTTTATAAAACGAGTATGAAGAAGGTTAATGAAATAATAGAACTTGCAAGAAAAGTTAGTGTTAAAATTCTTAAAGAACCTACGGATTTTTTTTGGGACGGGTACCATGCGTATTTTCGTGAGTTTGATGGATATGTTTTCGAAGTCGCTTGGGGACCGGGATTTAAATATGACCAAAATGACATGCTGGTATTTTAGTATAAGCCACTATTAATTTATAGTAGTTTTTTAAACATTTTTAGTTAGATAGTTGACAATAATATAAATAGGAGTATAATATAATTAGCACTCAATTGTTATGAGTGCTAAAGGAGGATATTTTATGCAAATGGAAAATTATAGTCAAGATAAAGATATATTAAAACAGTTTGGAAGAGAGATTGTAGAAGAAGCTAGAAAGGGAAAAATCGATCCTATAATTGGGCGTGATGAAGAAATTAGAAGAATTATTCAAGTTCTTTCTCGAAAGACAAAAAACAATGTAATTCTAATAGGTGAAGCTGGTGTAGGTAAGACTGCAATATTAGAAGGTTTAGCAATAAGAATTCTAAAAGATGACGTTCCTATAAATTTAAAAAACAGAAAAATCTATGAGTTAGATATGGGAGCATTAGTTGCTGGTGCTAAGTTTAGAGGAGAATTTGAAGAAAGATTAAAAGCTGTATTAAATAAAATCAAAGAAAGTAATGGAGAAATTATTCTTTTCATAGATGAAATTCATCTAATTGTAGGTGCTGGAAGAAGTGATGGTGCCATGGATGCATCAAATATGCTTAAACCAATGCTTGCAAGAGGAGAAATTAATTGTATTGGAGCAACTACTTTAAATGAGTATAGGATGTATATTGAAAGCGACAGAGCATTATCAAGACGTTTCCAACAAGTGCTAGTGAAAGAACCAACCGTAGAAGATACAATAAGTATCCTAAGAGGACTTAAGGATAAATATGAATCACATCATGGTGTTAGGATTACAGATGGCGCTATTATTAGTGCAGCTGTTTTAAGTAATAGGTATTTAACAGAAAGGTTTTTACCAGATAAAGCAATAGATTTAATTGATGAAGCATGTAGTGCTACAAGAATGGAAATTGATTCGATGCCTGTTGAACTAGATGAAATTACTAGGAAAATAATGCAATTAGAGATAGAAAGACTAGCATTGGAAAAAGAAAAAGATCTTGCTAGTAAACAAAGATTAGATAAGTTAGTTTTAGAGTTAAAAGAACTAAAAGAAAATGAAGAAAGTTTACATCAAAAGTGGGAAAAAGAAAAAGAAAATATAAATAAAACAAAACAACTAAAAAAAGAATTAGAAAATTTGAAATTTAAACTTGATACTGCTTTTAATAATGGAGATTATAAAAAAGCATCAGAAATTAAATATGGAGCAATTCCAAATTTAGAAAAAGAATTAGATTTAATCCAAGATAATTCTAATCATTCGATATTAAGTGAAATTGTAGATGAAGAAAAAATTGCGAAAATAGTCTCAAAATCTACTAATATTCCAATTACGAAGATTCTAAAAGGCGATAAAGAAAAAGTGCTAAATTTAAATAATATTCTAAAGGAAAGAGTTAAAGGCCAAGATGAAGCGCTAAATATTGTAAGTGATGCAATAATTCGTCAAAGAGCAGGGATTAAGGATCAAAATAGACCAATTGGATCATTTATGTTTTTAGGACCTACAGGTGTAGGAAAAACTGAGGTAGCAAGAAGTTTAGCAGAAGCATTATTTGATAATGAGAATAATATAATTAGAATTGATATGAGTGAGTATATGGAAAAATTCTCTGTATCTAGATTAATTGGAGCACCTCCAGGTTATGTTGGTTATGAAGAGGGGGGTCAATTAACTGAAAAAGTAAGAAGAAATCCCTATTCAATCATATTATTTGATGAAATAGAAAAAGCTCATAAGGAAGTGTTTAACTTACTATTACAAATTTTAGATGATGGACGCTTAAGTGATTCCCAAGGTAGAGTAGTTGATTTTAAAAATACTATTATTATAATGACTTCAAATCTAGGGAGTGAGTATCTACTTAAAGGAGCAAGCGAAGTTTCAATTAATGAATTACTTAAGGTTACATTTAGGCCAGAATTTTTAAATAGAATTGATGATATTGTAATCTTTAAACCATTATCAAAAGAAGTACAATTTCAAATTGTTGATAAACTAATAAATAATTTTAAGAAAACTTTAAATGAGCAAAAATATTATCTTGATTTTTCAAGTAATTTAAAAGAATATATTATAAATTCAAGTTACTCCCATGAATATGGTGCAAGACCTCTAAAGAGGTTCATTCAAAAAGAATTAGAAACAAGGATTGCTAAATCAATAATCAATGAAGAGATTGTTCCAAATATTCTATATATTGCTGATTATATTAATGACGATATTGTGATCAAACAAAGTTAAATTTAAGATATAAACAAAAAATGATAGAAATTTCCAATTAATTAGTGTATAATTAATTGAAAGTAAAGCTTTTACTATAAAAATCTAAGAAAGGGACAAATATTAGGTAAAACTTAATGATTTTAGATGGTAAGAAAACTGCGGAAAATTTAATGAAAAAAGTTGCAGAGGAAGTTGCTTCAATTAATGAGGTTATTACACTTACTCTGATTCTTGTGGGTAATGATCCAGCTAGTTTGGTTTATGTTACAAATAAGCAAAAAGCATGTACTGATGCTGGTATTAATGTTGATAGTCATTTTTTAGAAGAAAATGCTACTCAAAAAGAAGTTTTAAAAATAATTGAAGAAGCAAATAATAATGATAAGGTACATGGTATATTAGTTCAATTACCTCTTCCATCTCATTTAGATGAAGAAGTAATAATAAACTCTATTCATCCACTTAAAGATATCGATGGCCTAACTCTTACAAATCAAGGGAAATTATTTACGGGACTAGATGGGCTTCATCCTGCAACACCAAAAGGTATTATGACCTTACTACAAAAATATTTTATTGAAATTAGTGGTAAGAATGTAGTTGTAGTTGGCAGAAGTAAATTAGTAGGTAAACCAATTGCAATGTTAATGCTGCAAAAGAATGCAACAGTTACAATTGCTCATTCTAGAACTCAAAATTTAAAAGAGGTTACTAAAAAAGCAGATATCTTAGTTGTAGCAGTTGGAAAACCAGATTTTATTACAGCAGATATGGTTAAAAAAGATGCTGTTGTAGTAGATGTTGGAATTAATAAAGTAGAAGGTAAATTAGTTGGAGATGTAAAATACGCTGAAGTTAAGGAAGTAGCGTCTTATATAACACCTGTACCAAAAGGTGTTGGTCCAATGACAATTGCCTCTTTACTAGAGAACATTGTTCAATCCTATAGGATGTTGAAAAAACAACAATAAAATAAAAAATAAATTCCATATACAAAATATGGAATTTTTATAAATTGAGGTATAGTTATGAAGTTAATCGTTGGCCTAGGTAATCCTGGTGATAGATATAAAAATACGAGACATAATATTGGCTTTATGTTTTTAGATGAACTAAAAAATGATCTAAACTTAGAATTTAGTTTAAATAAACAATTAAAGTCTTTAATAGCTTTTGCTAATATTAACGGTGAAAAAATTATCTTTGCAAAACCACAAACATTTATGAATCTATCTGGTGAAGCTGTTTTAAGCATTGTTAATTATTATAAATTAGAAATAGAAGATATAGTTATAGTTTATGACGACTTAGACCTACCTTCAGGAAAAATTAGAATTAGAAAAACTGGTTCTAGTGGTGGTCATAAAGGTATGAGTAATATAATACAATTATTGAAAACATCTGAAATAAAAAGAATCAGAATCGGGATTATGAATAATTCTAATATAGATACTATAGACTATGTGCTAGGCAAGTTTACGATTTATGAAGAAGCACAGATTAGACTAACATTATCTAAATCTTTGGAAATAGTAAAGTCTTTTATTGTTGATTCATTTGATGATTTCATGAATAAATTTAATAGGAGTGGCATTGATGAATGATATATTAGAATTGTTTGTTGAAGATGAAGTTGTAGAGTCATTCGAAAAAGGCATTGAAGTTAATAATTTTAGTTACTTAGTTAATAATTTATCTGTTAATCACGGGTATTTATTAACTTCTTTAGCGTTTAAAAAAACAAATAAATTTATTATTTATCTTGCGAGCAATTTATATAAAGCAAATCATTCTTATGATATGTTTTGTAATTTAGTAGGATATGAAAATGTTAATTTATATGTTGTAGATGAACTTGTATCAAGTGAATTAATAGCTGTAAGTAGCGATTTAAAAAATGAAAGACTTGATACATTTAAATCTATTTTTGATAATACTCCAAAAATCATCATAACACACCCACAAGCACTTTTAAGGCCTTTAATAAATAAAGAAGATTATTTTGGGTCTATTATTAATATAAAAGTTAATGATGATTTAAATGTCGATGAGTTTATAAATAATTTAATTAAACTTGGATATAAGAAAAGGCCAACAACAGAATTACCCGGAGAATTTAGTGTCAGGGGGGAAATTATTGATGTGTTCTCAAATTACTATGATGAACCAATTAGAATAAATTTATTTGATATAGAAGTAGAAACAATTAAAACCTTTGATCCACAAACGCAAAGGAGTAATAAAAAAATAGATAGTGCAATTATATTTCCTATCAATGAATTAATTTATGATGAGAATAAAAAGAATGAAGTAATAAAAAAGATAAGATCAGTTAGTGCTGAAATCCCAAATTTTGTTCAAAGGGATTTACTTGATTTTGAAAATTATGAAAATCTAGAAAGAATCACAAAATATATTAAATATATAGATTCTAATCCAGCAACCTTGCTTGATTACATCGAAGATAAAATTGTTTTCTATAATGAGTTTTCGCAATTAAAGGATAATTATAATAATTTAATCCTTGATTTAGATAATTACATTGGAACATTAAATAAACCAGCAAAACTAGATTTATTTTTCTTTTTTGATTTTTATAATATTCTTCATAATGTTAATAATAAAGTTTTCACCTCTTTCGCAAAACAAAGTTTAAATAATATTAAATTAGATAAGATTTATTCTTTAGGCGGATATGGTGTAATAGATTACCAAAACGATATTAAAAATTTAATTGCAGATTTAAAAGCTAATAAAAACAAAACTTTTGTATTTGCGTTTAGAGAAGAAGAAAGATTAAATTTACTAAGAGAAATATTAGCTGATGGTGGTTTAGAAGTAAATTTTATAACTAGTTATAAGCAAATTAAAAAGAAATCTATAAATTTAATAAAGGTAGTTAATCCTATTAGTTATGGCTTTATTCATTCAAATTTTGAAGTTCTAACTGAAAGAGAAATATTTAAAAGTATAAAAATTCCTAAAGCAAAATTTAGAACATCTATGCAAACCAAACCAGTATCCTCAAAAGATGAATTACAAAGAGGAGATTATGTGGTTCATTATGATTATGGTATTGCTATTTATCTAGGAATTAAAACAGTTGAATTAAAAGATATAAAAAACGATTATATTTTATTAAAATTTGAAAATATTGAACTTTATATTCCTGTAGAAAAAATTAACTTGATAGAAAAGTATCAAGGAACTGAGGGAACTGTACCAAAACTTACGAATATTGGTAAAGGTGAATGGGATAAAAAGAAGAAACGAATAAAAGAAAAACTTGAAACAATTGCTGCAGATTTAATAAAAATTCAAGCAAGTAGGGAACAAAACAGAGGTGTAAAATATCCTAAAGATAATGACTATCAAAAGTTATTTGAAGATGATTTCATATATGAAGAAACAAAAGATCAAATAAAAGCTATCGAAGAAATAAAAAAAGATATGGAAGATGGTAAGATTATTGATCGCCTTATTTGCGGTGATGTGGGTTATGGTAAGACTGAGATAGCTATGCGAATAGCATTTAAGACTGTTTTTGAGAATAAACAGGTTGCATATCTTGCCCCTACAACTATTCTAACCCGTCAACATTACTATACTTTCAAAGAAAGATTTGAAAAATATGGAATTAAAGTTGAATTAATAAATAGATTAGTCTCAAGGAAAAAACAAGCTGAAATTATAGATAACTTAAGAAACGGAACAGTTGATATTGTAATAGGGACACATAGATTATTAAGTGAAGATATAGTTTTTAAGGATTTAGGATTATTAGTTGTAGATGAAGAACAAAGATTTGGTGTTGTTCATAAGGAAAAAATAAAAAAATTAAAAGAGAATGTTAATGTCTTAACCCTGACAGCAACTCCAATACCTAGAACCCTACAGATGTCTATAATGGGAGTAAGACAAATGAGTTTAATCGAAACTCCACCTAAAGATAGATATCCTATTCAGACCTATGTTCTAGAAGAAAATGATGCAATTATTAAAGAAGCTATTTATCGTGAATTAGCTAGAGATGGTCAAGTGTTTTATTTACATAATAGAATTGATGGCCTAGATAGATTACAAAGAAAGATCCAAAGGTTGGTTCCTGAAGCTAGAATTATTACTGCACACGGAAAGATGACAAAGAATGAATTAGAAAACTCTATTCAAGCTTTTATTGATAAAGATTATAATGTTCTTCTTTGTACAACAATTATCGAAACTGGAATTGACATTCCTAATACAAATACCTTAATAATAGATCGAGCAGATTATTTAGGTTTATCGCAAATATATCAAATTAGAGGTAGGGTTGGTAGAAGTGATCGCATTGCTTATGCTTATTTACTTTATGAAGAAGACAAAGTAATCACAGAAGATGCAACAAAACGACTAAATGCAATTAAAGAGTTTACTAATTTAGGTAGTGGTTATAAAATTGCAGTAAGAGATCTAGCAATTAGAGGTGCAGGCGATATTTTAGGTAAAGAACAATCTGGTTTTGTTGACGCAATTGGTCTTGATATGTATATGAAAATGCTAAATGAAGCTATTAAGAAAGTACAAGGTATACCAGAAGAAAAAGAAGAAGAAAATTATCGAATTGAAATTTCTAAACATGTAGATGAATCTTATGTAAGTGATGATGATATTAAGATTTTAATTCATAAAGAAATTCATAAAATAAAATCAAAAGAAGATAAAGAAGAAATCATTACTGAATTTAGTGATCGCTTTGGAAAATTAAATGAGGAAATTTTATTATACATAGAAGAAAGATATTTACAAAAACTATTAAAGAAATTTAAGATTCATAATGTTATGGAAAGTAATAATCTTGTGATGGCTATATTTAATAAAAAAACAAGTAAAGAAGTAAATGCAGAGAAATTATTCGTAAATGCAACTAATATTAGTAATCGCATTGACTTTGAATATAAAAATGAACAAATAATTATTAAAATCAAAAAAGAACCAAAAGATAAAACTTGGATTTATGTCTTAAGTAATTTACTTGACTCACTATTATAAAAAAATGGTATAAGTTATTTCAAATATTACCATAATATTATTAGTGAGGTGACACAATGAAAGCAACAGGCGTAGTAAGACGGATTGATGATTTAGGTAGAATTGTTATCCCCAAAGAAATTAGGAAAAGTTTGAGAATTAGAGAAGGCGATTCTTTAGAAATCTATACTGATGGTAGTGATTCGATTATTCTAAAGAAGTATTCACATGTAGAAAATATAAATAATTTTATAATTCAATATGTAGAAGCGGTATATTCATCAAGTAAAAGGGATATTATAGTAACTGATACAGAAAGAATTATCGCTGCTGCAGGTAATTTTAGGAAAGACATTATTGGTAAAAAAATAAGCAATAATTTAGATGATAAAATTCAAAAACGATCCTTACAAAAATTTGAAAAGGGCGAAAATTTGGAAGTTACTGATAATTTTATAGTAAATCAAGCAGCTGTCTTAAAGCCAATTTCTGTTTATGGCGATATCATTGGTGCTGCAATAGTTATTGGAGAAAATACAACAGGAGAAATCGAAAGATCATTAGTTGAAATAACCTCGATTTTTATTGGAAAGTATTTAGAATCTTAAAGCCACTGCAAAAAGCGGTGGCTTTATTAAATGTTTATGGAAAAAAACGGTTACTAACTTATTGAAGTATAGAATAAATAGTGTTATAATAAGAATAACAATTAAAGAGGAGGAACTTATGAGCAAGATAGCAATAGTCTCTGATGTTAATGCAGGGCTTGATTATATAGGCTATGATCCAGAAATTCCGGTGTTAAGATCAATTATTAATTTTGAAAATGAACATTTAGTTGATGGTATTGATATCAAAGCAGATGAATTTTATAAAAGATTAACTACATCTGATTTTATCCCTTCTACTTCAGCGCCTACTGTTGGTGAGGCAATGGACTTAATTGAAAAGTTAATAGAAGAAAATTATACTGATATGATTATGTATTCTATTTCTTATAAACTAAGTTCTATCGGCCAAATGGTTGAAACTCTAATTGATGAATATAAAGACAAAATCAATATTCATGTTATTGACACTAAAACAGCTACTTATTTGCAAGGATATATTGCAGTAAGAGCAAAAGAAATGGTTAAGGAAGGTAAGAGTGTAGAAGAAATTCTAGAATATTCAAATTACTTAATTGATAATATGCATGCTTACTTTGTTGTTGATAACCTATCTTATTTAGTTAAAAATGGTCGCCTTAGTGGCGCGGCTGGTTTTATGGGTAATTTACTTAAAATAAAACCTGTATTGGAAATAACTGATGATGGACGTATCGTTAGTAAACTAAAGGTAAAAACACATAGGAAAGCAGTGGAGACTGCAATTGATTTATTTACACAAGAATTATCTAGCGCAAAAGATGCTAAAATACTTGTGGTTCATTCACAATTAGAAGAAAAAGCAAAGGAATTAAAAGAATTCTTTGAAGAAAAATTTAAGTTCAAAACTAGCGTCGAAATTCATATGATTACTCCAGCTGTTGGTGCTCACATCGGCAGCGGTATTATTGGGTTTGGTTACTTTATCCTAGAAAAGTAAATTTAATTGTTTAAAATATTTATATAAAAAATAAGGAGGAATATTTTATGGCTTTAGTAAATATGAAAGCTATGCTTAATAAAGCAAAAGATGAGCAATATGCTGTTGGTCAATTCAATATTAACAATCTTGAATGGACTAAAACAATATTAACTGTATCTGAAGAAATGAATTCACCAGTAATTTTAGGTGTTTCTGAAGGTGCTGCAAAATATATGGGTGGATTCAAAACAGTTGTTGGTATGGTTAAAGGATTAATCGAAGATTTAAAAATTACTGTAGATGTTGCAATTCACTTAGATCACGGAACTTCATTTGAAAGTTGTAAAAAAGCAATTGATGCCGGATTTACATCAGTTATGATTGATGGTTCTCATTCTCCAATTGAAGAAAATATTCGCATTACTAAAGAAGTAGTTGAATATGCTCATGCAAGAGGAGTAAGTGTAGAAGCTGAAGTTGGAACAGTTGGTGGAGAAGAAGATGGAATAATTGGTGGAATTAAATATGCAGATTTAGACGAATGTGTTAAATTAGTTAACGAAACAAATATTGATACATTAGCACCTGCTTTAGGAAGTGTGCATGGACCATATAAAGGTGAACCTGTTTTAGGTTTCAAAGAAATGGAAGAAATTAAAAATGCAACTAATAAACCATTAGTACTACATGGTGGAACTGGTATTCCAGATGAAAAAATTAAGAGAGCTATTGAACTTGGAACTTCAAAAATCAATGTAAATACTGAATGTCAACTTGCATTTGCACGTGAACTAAGAAAATTAATCGCAAACGATTCTAAAGTATATGATCCAAGAAAGATCATTGGACCTGCAACTAAAGGTATCGCAGATGCTGTTAGAGAAAAAATTACAGTATTTGGCTCAAAAGAAAAAGCTGTAAAATAAGAAAACCAGTACTAAGGATAAAACCTTAGTATTTTTTCTCTAAAGGTATAAAAAATCATAAAATAAACATATACTTAATATTTTATAGTATATGGTGATGTTATGAAGTTTTTCTTTTTTAGATACTTTTACTTGATTACATTTTGTTTATCATTCTTTTTATTTTGGATTTTTGGAGATATTATATTCTTCTTAGTAGTATTAGCTGTTATAGGAGAATTTTTAATTCTTAGAAATATATATAGAATTCGATTCTTTATGATAGATATTATCCTTTTTTCTTGCTTTATAATGTTTTCAATTGTTTGTTTACTCTTTACATTATCCGTTACTTTTAAAATCTTTTTAATTGTTATAGGGATTTGGATGTGTTTTACTATCTTTTTCCATAAAAAATTTTAAAATACTTGGAAAAAATATAAAAATAAGTTATAATAATTTAATGTTTTGAGGTGATTATTATAATAACTTGTAAGGAGTGTAAAAAACTGATTCATTTTGATCAGAATAGATGTGATTCTTGTCTAAGCAAAAATCTCTTAAAAGTTCGAAAAAGAAAGTATTATTTTCAAGGACAAGCATTCTCCAAGAAAAGTTGGTATCAAAAAATGGGGAATTACCTAAACTTTGAAAAAGATACGGTAACACTAAGAAGAACCCCTGATGAAATCAGAATAGAGTATATTAGAGCTTTTGTTTTGAAAAACGTTAAAAGGACGACGTTTTCAATGCTTATTTTGCCTTGTAGTCTCTTTTTGGCTTTATCTTTAATACTTTTATGGGGAGGCAGGATTTTCCAAGCCAACGTAAATTTTCTTAATGAAGCTCAAACTTTATTTGCTAACTTTTTAGGATGGTTTTTTTTCTTGATGGGGTCAATTCTCTTGATTAAAATCATTGTTTTTCAAGATAAAGTGATAGTACTTGGAACGGGTAAAAGAACCAAATATAAACATATATCCAAAAAGCAATATCAAGGAATTTTAAATGTCTTTAAAAAAGAATGATTTTTTCTACTTTAAACCTATAAAAAGTGCTAGGATTAGTATTAGAGAATTAGATTATTCTGATGATTTTGCAATATTTGAATTATTTAGCAATCCAAATGTTACTAAATATTTGAGTTTCAATCATTTTTCAATGCTAGAAGATGCAAAATTATTAATTAAAAGAGCGATAAATCAATATAAAAATAAAAAGATTTTCTATTTGGGAATAATTCATAATGATGAGCAAAAATTAATTGGTTATATAGGCTTATCTAGATATGATTTATCGAAGACAACATGCCAAGTAGTGTATGCTTTAAATGAAAAATATTGGCATAAAGGTTTAATGGTAGATGCTTTAAAACTATTTATAAGTTATTTATTTAATGATTTAAATAAACAGATAATAATCGCAACCCATATTGATGTTAATAAAACTTCAGGCAGGGTGATGGAAAAAGCAGGGATGGAAAGGGATAGAAATTATGATCAACAAATGATCATAAAGGGTAAAACCGAAAAACTAATTGGATATTCTATAACAAAGGAGTAAATTATGAAAAAAATAGGATTATTAGTAATTGTATTATTAGGTATATTTGTACTTAGTGGCTGTACAGCTAAAGGAGAATTAGAAAGAGTTGATAATATTAAAAAAGAAGATATTTTCAACCAAGAAGAAGATATGTACTATGTATATTTCCACCGTATTGGCTGTGAAGATTGTGAGCAATCTGCACCAAGAGTAATCGAGTACTCAATTATTAGAGAAGAAAAAGCTGGATGTAATGAAAAACGAAAAGTATATGCAGTTTTACTTTATACAAAAGATGAAAAACCTAAGGATAAAACTCATATATATAGAGAATATACAGGTGATGATGGCCAAGGAACTGATGGAAAATACTTTGTAAATGGTGTTACTAATTGGGAAGATTTATATATTGCATCAACATCTTCATTAATTGCTATAAACACAAACAGCCAAGGTGAGAAGGTAGCATCTTATATAGCACAAGGTGCTAATAGTGTAGTTAGTCATCTTTCTGCTCAATTAGGCGAATGTTATAGTTAAAAAGTTAGGAGAAAACTTTGAAAAGAAAAATTTGGATTACTATTACTATCATTTGGGTTGCTTTCATTTTTTATAACAGCACAAGGACTGGTTATGAGTCAAGCAATGCAAGTGGAATATTTGTAAATACCTTGAATTTTCTCTTAAATAAAATTAATATTAATATTGATTTAAATACCTTATCTTTAATTATAAGAAAAGGTGCACATTTTTTTGAATATTTTATATTAGCTATATTTTCATATAATATAGTTAAAACATATGATTATAAAAAAGGAAAGATACTATATGATAAAGTAAGTATCTTTTCTTACTTAATTGTTCTTATTTTTTGTGTTTTGATTGCTGCTTCTGATGAATTCGTTCAAGGATTTATTTCAGGAAGAGCAAGGTCGCTATTTGATGTAGTAATTGACTTTCTAGGTAGCTTTTTCGCAATATTTTCTATAATAATATTTAATCTAAAAAAAATAAAATCTACTCTTAACAATAAGCAAAATTTATGATATAATTAAGAATAGCAAAATAAGTGAAAGGATTTTATTATGAAAAAGTTTAAAATCGTATTTTTATTTATATTATCACTATTACTAATTGGTTGTACTGGTGATGATAATATAGAAATTTTTAAATTTGTAAATCTTGAACATGAAATTCATGTTGGTGAATCAATAAATTTACAATTAACAATGGGACAATATCCAGAAGATGCTGAAGTTAAATATACATTTTCTGAATCTGACATTATAAGTTTTGAAAATGGAGTTGCTTTAGGATTAAAAGAAGGTGAAGTTGAAGTCACTGCTACAGTAGACAACTTGCTTTTTGTAACAACAAAAGTTATTGTTTTAGGAAAAGAAGTTGATGGTCTACAAATAATTTCAGAAACAAACACTTTATATTTAGGTGAAGAGTTACAACTTTCTGTTAGAATATTCCCAGATGAGTTTTCAGATGAAGTTACATGGACTGTTGAAAACTTAAATAGTGATTATAGTGTAGCTGCAGAAATTACTCCTGAAGGCTTACTTAAAGCACTTCGTGGTGAAGCCGACCAAGCAGAAATTGATGCTGGTGGAGCTAAAGTTAGAGTTGTTGCAACTTCTACAGTTGATACTAAAGTAGTTGCGAAAAAAGATTTTTACATAAGATATAAAGAAGTGACTGTGCTTACATTAAGTGCTCCAGATGATAAAGTTGAATTCACATTTGAAGAACTTGATGGAGTTGAAAGTATAGAATTAGAAACTGGACACTTACCAACTAACTCATATCCAGTAATTAGCTATACATCAAGTGATGAAACAGTAGTTATGGTAGATGATGAAGGTGTTATTACTTTCCCTGAAACATTAAAAGAAGGTTCTGCTACAATTACGGTTACAACTTTGGATAATAAAACAGCATCACTTACAATAACAATCTTAGATTCAGATGAATCAGTTGAACCTGAAGAATAAAAGAAAAATACCGGCTCAAAAATGAGCCGGTTTAATAGTGCTTATTATAAATAAATTTTTGTTTATATGGTAAAATAGTAATGCTTATTAAAAATATCCTTAAAATCTAAGAATAAATTTGATAAAAATAAAAATAAAACTTAAAATGTATATATTAAAATATAGATTTTTATGATAAAATAAAGAAAAGGTGATTATATTATGTATGATGTAATCGTGATTGGTGGAGGACATGCCGGTGTAGAAGCATCCCTTGCCAGTGCTAGATTAAACAATAAAACATTACTAGTAATGGGTAATTTTGATCGCATAGCATCAATGCCTTGTAATCCTTCTATTGGAGGGCCAGCAAAAGGGATTGTAGTTAGAGAAATAGATGCTTTAGGTGGCGAAATGGCTAAAGTGAGCGACAAAACACTATTACAAATAAAAATGTTGAACTCCTCTAAGGGTCCTGCAGTTAGGGCTTTAAGAGCACAAATAGATAAAATTAAATATCCAAAAATGATGCAAGAAATAATTAGAAACCAAGCTGGCCTTGATACACTTGTGAAACTAGTTCATGAAATATTAGTTGAAAATGGTAAAGTAGTAGGTGTGAAAATGGAAGATGGTAGTATAATTAATTCGAAAACAGTTATTTTATGTACTGGAACATATCAATCTTCAAGGATTCTTGTTGGCCATTCTTATACTGAAAGTGGACCTGATAATGAAAAAACAACTTCAGAATTATCAAAATCATTAAAAAACTTAGGTTTTAGGTTAATGAGATTGAAAACAGGTACACCACCAAGAATTAAAAAGGATTCGATTGATTATTCAGTAATGATTCCTCAAGGTGGAGATAGCGAGTTTTTAAGATTTTCAGATGAAACAACAAGTGTAAGACCATTAGAAGAACAACTTGATTGTTATCTAACTTACACTAGTGAAGAAACCCATAAAATCATAAATGAGAATCTAGGATTATCAAGTATGTATGGCGGAATAGTAGAAGGTATTGGAACAAGATATTGTCCATCTATTGAAGATAAAATTGTTCGTTTTAGTGATAAAGAGCGCCATCAAATATTTGTTGAACCAGAAAGCGAAGATATTGATGAAATGTATATCCAAGGGATGTCTACATCAATGCCAAAAGAAGTTCAAGAAAGAATGATTAGAAGTGTTCCTGGTTTAGAAAATGCAGTATTTGCGAAATATGCATATGCTATAGAATATGATGCAATTGATCCACAACAACTAAAACATAATTTAGAAGCTAAACATATTGATGGACTGTTCTTTGCAGGCCAAGTCAATGGTACAAGCGGATATGAGGAAGCTGCATGTCAAGGACTAATTGCAGGTATTAATGCATCCCTTAAACTTCAAAATAAAGAACCATTAGTGTTAAAGAGAAATGAAGCATATATTGGAGTTTTAATAGATGATTTAATTACTAAAGGTGTAAGAGACCCATATAGATTATTAACATCTAGAGCTGAATATCGCTTATTATTAAGACATGATAATAGTGAAAATAGATTACTAAAGCATGGCTATGAAATTGGTTTAATTAGTGATGAACGATATAATAAGTTTTTAGAAAAAGAACAAAAAGTTGCTGAATTAATTGAAACTGTAAAGGAACTTAAATTAACTCCTAAACCAGAAATTAATAACTATTTACTTGAAAATAACAAATATGTTATTAATGAAAAAATAAGTGGTTATGAATTTTTAAAAAGACCAGATAATGAATTTGAAGATTTAGAATATTTATTAAATCTTAATTTAGGAGATAAAGCTGTAAAAGATTCTGCGCTTGTTCAAATTAAATATTCTGGTTATATTGAAAAAGCATATAAAGAAGCTAAAAAAATGGAGTTAATGGAAAACAGAAAAATCCCTGCTAATTTTGATTATGATTCTATTCATAATATTTCAAGTGAAGCAAAGGAAAAACTTAAAAAAGTTAGACCAGAAACCCTATCACAAGCTTCTAGAATTAGTGGCGTTAATCCCAGTGATATTGCAATAATTTTAGTATGGTTGGAAAAAACAAGATGATTTTAAATGAATTTAATTTAAACGAAAAACAAAATAAACAGTTTGCGTTATATTTAGATTTTTTGATATCGGAAAATAAGAAGTATAATCTAACAAGCATTGTTGAAAAAGATGAGATTTATATAAAACATTTTTATGATTCACTAAAATTGAAAGATGCTATAGATTTAGAGAAAGTTTCAAGTTTTTTAGATATTGGAAGTGGAGCAGGTTTTCCTGCTATCCCAATTAAAATCTTATTTCCTCATCTTTTGGTTACAATAATTGAACCTACTCTAAAAAGATGTAATTTTCTAAATGAATTAGTAAAATTACTTGAATTAGAAAATATTGAAATTATAAATGAACGTGCAGAAAACATCACGTTTATACAAAGAGAGGCTTTTGATATAGTAACTGCAAGGGCAGTTGCGAATTTAAATATACTTTTAGAATTAACAATACCTTATGTGAAAGTAGGCGGACATTTCTTAGCTTTAAAGGGGACTTCATATGAGGAAGAAATAAGTGGTGCTAAAAGTGCTTTTAAAATACTAAATTGTGAGGTCGTTGATATATATAAATATGACCTACCTATGGATTTAGGTAAAAGAGTGATTATAGATTTTTTAAAAAATAAGAAAACTAAATCCTTATATCCAAGGAAGTATGCGTTAATAAAGAAAAAACAATTATAGGTGGTGAGGAAATGGGAAAGGTGATTGCGATTGCAAATCAAAAGGGAGGAGTAGGGAAAACTACAACTTCAATCAATCTGGGGTCTGCACTTAGTAGTAATGGGAAAAAGGTTCTTTTAATTGATTTAGATGAACAGGCTAATGCAACCATTGGATTAGGGTTTTCAAGAGAATTGATTGACATTTCTTCATATGATCTTTTAATTAGTAAAATTAAGATAGAAGATAGTATTTATAAGACAAATGATCCTTTACTTGATTTAATTCCAGCGTCTATAAAATTATCTAAGGTAGAATTGGATCTATATGAAGATAATGACAAAGAGTTAATCTTGGAAAAGAAAGTAAATTACATTAGGGAAGATTATGATTATATCTTAATCGATTGTCCACCTTCATTAGGTGTAACAATTGATAATGCTTTATTTGCTGCGGATTCAGTCTTGATTCCTGTAGAGTGTGAGTATTTAGCATATGATGCTTTAACTCAAATGGTAAACAAAATTAATCAAGTTCAATCAATTCAAAATCTAAATGGAAAATCATTAACAATTGAAGGTGTGTTATTAACAAAACTAGATAATAGAAATATTTTTGGCTATAAAATTGCTGATAAAGTTAGAGATTTATTTCCAACTAAAACTTTTAAAACTATTATAAGCAAATCATCGCATTTGCAAGATGCACCTATGCAAGGAAAACCTGTATTAAAAACAGCATATCATTCAAAATCCAGTAGAGAATATAGACAACTTGCAGATGAAATTTTAAGTAATAACGGAGAGTTATAATGGCTGATTTACAAGAATTTTACGAATTGTATAAATCAAAATTACTTGCAACTTTAATAATTATAGGAGTATCAATTATCCTTGTTATTATTTTATCTTTTGTTTTTGTAAGAATCATTAAAAAACAAAAGAGTAAAAGAGCAATAACAATTACTAGGTTAATTAGAAGTATTATTCGCTATGTTATTGCAATAGTTGTGATTATAGCAATACTTGGTGTTTGGGGAGTAGATATTATGCCAATAGTTACTGGTGTTGGTGTACTTGGTTTAGTTATTGGACTTGGAGCTCAAACATTAATTAAAGATTTAATTGCTGGGATATCAATAGTTTTTGATAATATTTTTGAAATTGATGATGTTGTGGAAATTAATGGGTTTAAAGGTAGAGTATTAGAAATAGGTTTAAAAACTACGAGGATTCAAAATTGGAAAGGTGAAATTAAAATCCTATCTAATGGAGATATAACTGAAGTAACTAACTTTTCTAAAAATCCATCAACTGGAGTTGTGGAGATAGATGTTGCTTATCAAGAAAACTTGAATCATTTATTAAAACTTATCGAAGAAAGTTTAGAAGATGTAAGAGAAGCTTTTCCTCAAATTATTGAAGGACCAAATATAGTTGGTGTTACAAATGTTAGTAATTCGGTTACAATTAGAATAACAGTAAAAACAGTATCCGAAGAACATTATGCAGTAGAAAGGGGTATTAGAAAGCATCTAAAAGAATTATTTGAAGAACATAATATTGAGATGCCTTTTAATAAAACGATAATCTATGATAAACAAAATACAAACAAATTATAATATTGGTGATATTCTTGAATTTAAAAAGACCCATCCATGTGGTGGTAAGGAATGGGAAATAATCCGAGTTGGAGTAGACTGCAAATTAAAGTGTACTACATGCGAAAGGATTATTATTGTTCCGAGAATTGAATTAGCAAAGAAAATGAAGAAAATAGTTTTAAAAAATAATCCTGAATGAAGGGTTGTTTTTTATAGAAAAACACATTTTTAAATGTTATAATTAGTTTAGATGAGGTTTGAGATATGATTATATTAAAAAACATTTACAAAGACTATAAATTAGGTAATACTAAAGTTAGAGCGTTAAAAGATATTAATTTAGAATTTGGTGAGAATGAATTTGTTTGTGTTCATGGTCCAAGTGGATGTGGGAAGACTACTCTTTTAAATATTATTGGTGGTCTTGATAAGTATACAAGTGGTAAACTAATTATTAACAATCAAGACACATCTAATTTTAAAGATAATGATTGGGATAGTTATAGAAACCAAGAAATTGGTTTTGTATTTCAAAGTTATTATTTACTTCCTCAACTTAATGTATTTGAAAATGTGGAAATAGCATTAGAATTAATTAATTTAGATAAAGATATTAGAGAAAAAATGGTTAATAATGCTCTTATGAGTGTTGGCCTTCTAGATCAAGCAAAAAAGATGCCAAATCAATTAAGTGGTGGACAAATTCAAAGAGTTGCAATTGCAAGAGCAATAGTTAATGAACCGAGTGTTATCTTAGCTGATGAGCCAACTGGAGCATTAGATTCAAAGAATGCTGCAATAATTATGGATATTTTAAAAGAAATAGCTAAAGAAAAGTTAGTTATTTTAGTAAGTCATAATATTGATTTAGCAAAAACTTATGCAAATAGAACTATTGAAATGCTTGACGGGGAAGTTATTGAAGATACTAAAGAATTAAAAAACGAAGAAAAAGAAAAAGTATATGTTAAGAAAAAGACATCTATGGGTCTTTTCACAAGTATGAAAATTAGTATTAGAAATTTACTTAGGACAAGACTAAGAACTCCTTTAATAGTATTTGCTGGTTCCATTGGAATGATTGGAATTGGTTTAGTATTATCGATTGCGAAAGGTGTTAACTTATATATAGATGATGTTCAAAAACAAGCTCTTGTAAGTTATCCAGTTGATATAAATGCAACCTCAAAAGTATTAGATGATGAGGGCAATGTGGAAGAACCACTTGTGAAATTCCCGGATACAGATGAGGTTTATGTTCAAAGAGGCGGAACCAAATATGATTATTACAGGACATTTAATTCTGATTTTGTAGATTATGTAAGTAAATTAGATAATCAGTATTATTCTTTGATTAAATATAATCGAACTATTACACTTAATTTACTTTCATACAATGTTAATACAGGTGCTTATAAAACTCAAAGTAGTTATTTTTATGAAATGACTGAAGACTTAGAGTTTATGAACGAGCAATATGATTTATTATATGGTGATTTTCCAACAAATCATAATGAACTAGTTTTGCTTATTAATGATGATAACTCATTAAGTGCATCACTTCTAGATTCATTAAATATTGATAATACAAAAGAGAAAATAAAATTTTCAGAAATATTAGAAACTGAGTATAAGATAATCGATAATAATGTTTTATATAGAAAAGAACTAGATGGTAGATATGTAAGAAATAATTATAGTATTGAAATGTTTAATAATTCTGAATTTTCTTTAAAAATAACTGGAATAATAAGAGCGAAAAAGAATGCTTCTGCAAATATTTATAGAAGTCAAACTGGAATATTATATACAAAAGAACTGCTAGATATTATTTTAGAGAATAATTTAAATTCAGATATAGTAAAAGATCAACTTGAAAATGGTCTTGATAATGATGTTTTCACAAATCAACCATTTGAAAAATATATTGGTGATTCATATACTATGTCTGAAATATATCAATATGAAGAAAACTTATATAGAATTGGTGCAATTCCAAGGATTTATTCAATAAATATATTTACAGAAAAATTCCATAATAGATTGTTTATTAAGGATTATATTGAATCTTATCCTAATAAAGATGAAAGCAATGTAGAAATTATTTACAGTGATTTTATGGATAGGGTTACTAATGAGTTTACAGAATTAGTCAGAGTGTTTTCTACAGTATTAATAATATTCTCTTCAGTATCTTTGATTGTATCATCGATAATGATAGGAATTATTACATATGTATCTATATTACAAAGAACGAAAGAAATTGGCTTGCTTCGAAGTATAGGGGCAAGGAAAAAAGATATTGCAAGATTATTCAATGTGGAAACAATGATAATTGGACTTGCATCAGGAGTTTTAGGAATAATTGGAGTATTGATTCTTTTAGATCCTGTTAATAATTTTGTGAAAAACATGGTAAGTGAATATACTTATTCATTTAGAGGAGTTGAAAGTGTAATAATAGCTAGATTTGAGCTAGTTTATATGTTAATTCTTTTATTTGGAAGTATGATATTATCATTAATATCTGGATTTATTCCAGCAGTAATGGCATCAAGAAAATCTCCAATTGATGCACTAAGAAATGAGAGGTAAAAATGTTAAGAAGATTTGCTAGATATTATAGGCCACATATGAGATTGTTTTTATTAGATTTGCTTTTCGCAACTCTATTATCAGGAATTGATTTAGTGTTTCCTATGATGACCAATTACGTTTTAAAGGGGTTTAAAGAAGCAACAATAGAAGTTAGATTTTTGCTATATATTGGGATAGGCTTTATCATGCTTTATGGCATTAGATTTATGTTTTCCTATTTTATTGGTTATTGGGGACATATTATGGGTATTAGAATAGAAACAGACATGAGAACAGACCTATTTAGAAAATTTCAAATTCTTGATTATCAATTTTTTGATGATAAAAAAACTGGTGAGTTAATGACTAATCTTACTAGTCATCTTCATGATGTATCAGAAATGAGCCACCATGCACCAGAGGATTTGTTTATATCTACAATAATGTTGATTGGTAGCTTTATAATTTTATTAACTGTTAATATTTATTTAACATTAATTGTATTTTTCTTTTTACTAATGTTAGTAATGTATTCACTAAACAGAAGAAAAAAGATGTTGAAGAGATTTCGCCAAGTAAGAACTGTTCAAGGTGAATTAAATGCAGAAGTTGAGTCAAGTTTAATGGGAATTAGATTAACAAAGGCTTATACGAATGAAAAATACGAACAAGGTAAATTTGAAAATGTAAATAAGAAATATAGATCAGCAAGAAGTAATGTATTTAGAGAAATTGCATTATTTGGATCAGGAAATGATTTCTTTATTAATTTAACAAATCTTGCGATTTTAATCTTTGGTGGTTATTTTGTATTTAATCCAAATATTAATTTTGATGTTATAGACTTAACAACTTATTTCCTATATATTAATTTCCTTATAAAACCAATTCAAAGACTAACGAACTCAATGGAACAAATTCAACAGGGTCTTTCTGGTTTGGAAAAGTTTTTCAATATAATGGACGTTAAGACAAGAATTAATTCAAAACCAGATGCAATCGTAAAAGAAGACTTTATAGGAAAAATAGAATTTAACGAAGTGGATTTCACATATCAATCAGGTGAAGATGCAGAGCATATTCTAAATAACTTCACTTTAGATATAGAACCAGGGAAAAAGATTGCATTAGTCGGTGAGACTGGAGTTGGTAAGAGCACAATTTCCAAACTAGTTCCTAGATTTTATGATGTATATGGTGGTTCTATATCAATTGACGGAATCGATGTACGTGATTATGATATATATAATCTAAGAAGAGCAATTGGTACGGTTCAACAAGATGTGTTTATATTCTATGGAACAATTAAAGAAAACATCTTATACGGCAAACCAGATGCTAGTTTTGAAGAAGTTATAGAAGCTGCAAAAAAAGCTCAAATCCATGACTTCATTATGGAGTTAGAAGATGGATATGATACTCTTACAGGAGAACGTGGAGTTAGGCTTTCAGGTGGACAGCAACAAAGGATTTCTATTGCAAGATTATTCTTGAAAAATCCAAAGATATTAATTTTAGATGAAGCAACTTCATCATTAGATAATATTACAGAGAATTTAATTCAAAAATCATTTGATGAATTATCGAAAAATAAAACAACAATTATTATAGCTCATAGACTTTCTACGATTAGAAATGCAGATGAAATAATTGTTATGGGTAAAGAAGGAATTATTGAGCGTGGTAAGCACCAAGATTTAATTAAACAAGGTGGATATTATGCAAGTTTATATAATGCTTCCCTAACAATAAACTAAAAAGCTAAGGCACAAAACCTTAGCTTTTTATATTTTAACTTCAATTGCAACAGGACAGTGATCACTTCCTAAAACTTGATCATAGATTTTCGCATCCACTAAACTTGTACTAAATCTATCAGATACTAAGAAATAATCAATCCGCCAACCTATATTCCTCTCCCTAGCTTTAAGCATGTAACTCCACCAAGTATATCTTATTTCTTCTGGATAAAAGAATCTAAATGTATCAGTAAATCCTGCATCAAGAAGTTTATGGAATTTTGTTCTTTCTTCAATAGTATAACCAGCATTTCTTTCATTAGACTTAGGATTAGCTAAGTCTATTTCTTTATGAGCAACATTTAAATCTCCACATAATATTACTGGTTTTTCTTGATCTAGTCTTCTTAAATAATCTCTAAAATTATCTTCAAATGTCATTCTATAATCAAGTCTAGTTAACTCTCTTTGTGAATTAGGGACATATACAGTAACAAAATAGAATTTTTCAAACTCTAATGTAATAATTCTACCTTCATCATTATACCCCTTACCATCAATTCCGTAGATAACATTTAATGGTTTTTCTTTAGTATATATTAAAGTTCCAGAATAACCCTTTTTGTCTGCACTGTTCCAGTATTCATAGTAATCTTTAAAATCAAACTCCTTTTGATCTTCTTGCATTTTAGTTTCTTGAATAGCAAAGATATCAGCATTCATTTCAAAAAAGAAATCTTCAAATCCTTTTTTCATTGCTGCTCTTAAGCCGTTTACGTTCCACGATATAAATTTCACTTAAAATCCTCCTTCTTTATTATGTAATGATTCATATACACTCGTTTGTTTTTTGCTGCTATATATTCGATTGTAGTGTTTATAAAAGTCATATTATTCTTTTGCATTACTCTTCCTGATGCTTCATTTTCTCTAACATGTCTTGCATAGACTTTGTCTACTCCTATTTTATTGAAAGCAAAATCTAAAACTGCAGAGCAAGCTTCAGTTGTAAGACCTTGATTCCAATATTTTTTTGAGATACAGTAGCCAACTTCTAAGGAATTATCACGATAATTAAATAAACTAATGGTTCCTATAACTTCTTTATTTTGAATATGTTCAATAATCCATTGAAAAAAGAAATCATTATTGTATTGATGAATCCAAGTCATAATAATATCTTTAGTAACATTGATATTCCTATGGGTTTGCCAATTTAAATATTTTGTTACATCATCATCGCTTGCCCAGTTTTTATACATTGGTTGAGCATCTTCAATAGTTATTTTACGAAGTATCAGATTCTTGGTTTGAATTAGTATAGTTTTTGTTACCATATTGATAATTCTCCTTAATGATAATTATAACATATTTATTAATATTTAAAGAAAGAAAAACAAAATTTAGAAATATTTAGATAGTTTGTCCACATTATTACAAAATTCTCCAATCTAATATTATATGATATCTCTTAAGTAGAGGTGAAGTAAATGAATAAATACTTAAATATAATAATAATTAGTTTTTTTACAGTCTTATCTTCAAATTATAATATTGGATTTACACTTTATATACCTGTTGTATGTTTTCTTGCATTTAGTAATAGTAAGAATATGCTTTTAATAGTTCCTTCTAGTTTACTAGCTATGTTTTGGTTTAATAGTTCAAAATTGATTGAACTGGGTGTTTTACTATCATTAATTATTTTATTTATAATGTTGGTAAAGACTGAAAAGATAATTTTGAATTTAACTTTTATATTTGTTTTAGCAATTGGATTTATGATTTATAATTATCCAACAATGGCTAATATGATTTATAATTTATTATTTAGTTTAGTTGCAACAGTTTTATATGGCTATTTTTGTTATAACCAAGAAGGAGCATTAGTTAAGGAAAGTAGGTCAAGAAACTTTGCTTATAATGAAGTTATTATGGCGATAACTTCAGTAATTGGAGCTACAACAATTTCGTTTACTAATATTCATATAAGTGTATTTGTTGCTATTTTCTTTTCAATGTATTTATCAAAAAATAATTATCCTTTTCATTCTGTTTTTTATAGTTTAATAAATATGTTTTTCTTAAGATTTTTATTTAAAATAGAAGAATCGCTCTTAATTCCTTTTGTAAGTGCATTTTATTTATTTCCATCAATTTATGCACCTGCTGCTTTAATTAGTTTTAGTTTGCTTGGTTGGGCAACAAATATAGATTTATTTAATGTTACTTATTTGCAAGTCACAATTGGTATTGCAATCTTTTTTGAGATTGTGAAAGGAACAATAATAAGTGTGCATTCTAGTGATGATATTATTAGAGGAGCTTATTCACAGGCAATGGAGAATGCAAACAATGAAATTATTGCATTTGCTAGTTTTCTTGATTTGTTTAGTAAAGACTTTTCTGAATCAAAAGAATATACACAGAAATTAAGTGAAGGAATAAACAACTTAACTCACAATTACTGTGAGGGTTGTTATGTAAGAAGTGAGTGTTATAAGAGAAATAAAGGAAAACTCTACACATTTTTTAAAAATTTAATAATGTATTCTAAAAGAAGTGATTATGAGTTAAGAGATGCAGAGGCTATTAGTTTTTTTAAGAGTTGTCCTTATATTGTTGAGATGCGTAAGAGTAGTATATTAATTAATGAGAGATTAAATATTACAAATGCTAATACAAAAATTAATACTTTAGTTGCACAAATGAATGGATTTTCAACTGTTTTAAGGCAATTTAGTGTTGATAATGCTCTTAAAACAGAATTTGATTATGATGTATTTGAAAAAATATATAAAGGATTAAATGATTATGGTTATAATGTTTGTTATTTTGATCCAAAAAAAATAAATACAACTGATTTTGTAATTGAAGTTGGAATTAAGGGAGAAAATTTTAAAAACATAAAAGATATAATAGAAGATATTTGTAATATCTATATTGAAAATAAGGTAACATGTTTATTTAAAAGCGCACTAAAAGGCAAAACATATATAACCATAATTCCAAAAATTAATTATGAAATAGAATATGGTTATGGTTCTATTGCACAAGAAGGTAATAATATATGCGGGGATAACTATTTAATTAAAAACTTAAATAATTCTAAATTAATTGCAGCTATAAGTGATGGGATGGGTAAAGGTTATGTTGCTAATCAAGAATCATCAACTACTTTAAAATTGGTTGATGAAATTACTAAAACATCACTAACAACAGAGACTGCATTACAAATATTAAACACATTTTATTTTATTCAAGATTATTTAGAAAAATACAGTACGCTTGACTTTTTAGAAATCGATCGCTCAAAAGGAGAATTATTATTCTATAAAATGGGTGCTGCATCTTCTTATATATTCCATAAAAATGGAACATTCCAAAAAGTAGAAAACGAGGGACTACCTTTTGGGATTGAAGAAATAATTGAAGCAAAGAAATATAGATTACAAAAAGAAGATTTAATTGTAATGGCAAGTGATGGAATATTTGAGAATATTGTTGATGAAAAAGAACTTGAAACTTACATTAAAGGTATTATGCATCTATCGCCGCAAAAAATTACATATGAGATACTTAATTATGCAAGAAGTCATAAGAATAAAACACAAGATGATATGAGTGTTATTGCCCTAAAAGTATTAGCTAATTAAAACCATCCACATAAAAGTGGATGGTCAGGTTGTTGACAAAGTCAGCAGCCTTTTTTGTTTCTATCATGGAATTATATTAACTATTGACTTTTTATAACATTTATAGTATAATTTAACTATATAATATTGTTTTGTGAGGTTTCTTATGTA
>Ga0265293_10003346_pt1 | contig 29911 bp, 25 predicted proteins | sample Munlanlewell138R_FD_192505 | JGI IMG/M metagenome (GOLD analysis project Ga0265293, IMG submission 192505) | Leachate microbial communities from a municipal landfill in Southern Ontario, Canada - Leachate well 138R | ecosystem: Engineered > Solid waste > Landfill > Unclassified | place: Canada... | reverse complement strand
GAAGAAGTGGCCGGTTTCCGGCATCCGCACCAGGGTGGGGTTTTCCGGCATGGCTTCGATCCAGTCGTAGACCGCCTGCGGATCGACGATGTCGTCGTCTTCGCCCTGGATCACCAGCCACGGGCAGGGTGGGGCGATTGCGGCGGAGAAATCCCAGCGCCCGACCGGCGGTGCGACGGTGATCATCTGCTTGACCGGCAGGTGGCGTGCGCCCAGCAGTGCGACATAGCTGCCGAAGGAAAATCCGCCCAGCCAGAAAGCATCATCCGGGCGCTGGCTGCGGGCCCATTCGGCCACGGCCAGCAGGTCGAGGGTTTCGCCGCGGCCTTCGTCGTATTCGCCGGTGGATTCGCCCACGCCACGGAAATTGAAGCGCACCGTCGCCAGCCCCAACTCGCGCAGGCTGCGCGCCAGCATCGTCACCACCTTGTTGTGCATCGTGCCGCTCTGCAGCGGATGCGGGTGGCAGATCACCGCAACGCCGGCCCGCGCATCGGCGGCTTCGGGCAGTTCGACCACGGTTTCCAGCACCCCGGCCGGGCCGGGAAGCAGCAGGGTGGTGTCGCTGGTGGGGAAGTCGGGTGTGGGAGCGCTCATGCGTCGCACTCGTGCTGACAGGGCCGGCCATGATACCGGGTGTGCGGTTGCGCCGATGTTATCCGGTGCCGCAATCCGGCAGCGGAGGCTCAGGGGTCCTGCCCGAAGTCCAGCACCAGGATCAGCGGATCGTGGTCAGAGGAACGGTAGGGATCGGGCGCGTACCACTGTTTCTGGCGGTTGCGGCGCTGGTAGTCGAAGGCTTCGGATTCGTCGGCGTTGATGTGCCAGATCGCCGCCGCACGCAGTGCCGGTGCCAGTGCCGGGCTCAGCAGGGCATGGTCGAGGCGGCCGCTGGCGCCACGGAAGTTGTAGCTGTAGGGGCGCTTGATGCCGGCCTGGGCGAAGGCGTCGCGCCAGCCGGCGTCGTGCAGCAGGCGCAGCGGATCTTCCTGCGCGTAGCTGTTGAGATCGCCCAGGATCACGTGGGCTTTGCTGCCGCTGGCGGTGGGGTCGGTCGCGAGCCAGTCGTGCAGTTCCTGGGCGGCGGCGCTGCGGGTGGCGTTCCAGCAGACCTGGCCGTCGCGCTGGTCGCTGTCGGCCTGTTCGGCCTCGTTGCAACCCTTGGATTTGAAATGGTTGGCGACGACGGTGAACACCGCGTCATCGCCAGGCAGCGCGAAGCTCTGCGCCAGCGGCACCCGGTTGCGATCGGCGAACGCGCCTTCGGCCAGCGTGGCGGCCTCGCCGTGCAGTTGCAGACGCGGCTGGCGGTAGATCATCGCCACCCGCATCACGTCCTCGCCAGGGCCCTTGCCGGCATCCACCAGCGCGTACTCGGCTTCGGGCCATTGCGCATTGAGCGCGGTGACCAGCTGCGCCAGCGCACTGCTGCGGCCGAAGCCGTCGTTTTCCACTTCCATCAGCGCCACCACGTCCGGTTTCAGGCCGAGGATGGCGCTGACCAGCTTGTCGCGCTGGCGGTTCATCTCGTCCACATTGGCCGCACCGCGAGGGGTCGGGAAGCCGCGCCCCTGGCCGTCGCCATTGAACCAGTTGAAGACATTGAACGCCGCCACGCGGATGCCGTCCGGCAGTTCCGGTGCGGCCGGGCGCGGAGCCTGTTCGATGCGCTCCAGCTCGGCGGTCAGTTGCAGGCGCCAGCCGAACCGGTGCTGCAGGATGCCTTCCACGCCATGCACGATGCTGCCGGCGCGCAGCGGGGCATCGGCCGAGAGCGGTTCCGGCAGGAACCACAGCGTGTCCGGATATTCGCCGTCGCGGTTGTCGTCCAGCACCAGGCGCCGGCGGCGGTTGTCGGCGTCCAGCGCCTGCGCGGCGGGGCCGGGCGGTTGCAGTTCGGTCGGGGTGAACTGGCGCGGGCCGAATGCGGTGACCAGCTCGCCGAAGCGCAACAGGCCGTCGTTGCCGGTGACGGTCAGCGGCAGGTTGATCCGCAGCCACATGCCCTCGTAGCGTTCCCAGTCGCTTTCCTGCGCTGGCGGGCCGTCGAGCACCGTGGCCGCGACCGCGCCGCGGCCGAGCACTTCGATCGCGGTAGCGCGCAGCGTGGTCTGCTGGCTGCCGCCGCGTTCCACTTCCACCACGGTGCCGGCGGCGCGGATGCGGTCGCCGCGGCGTACGCGGGGTTCGCTGCCGGATTTCCATTCCACGAAGATGCCGTCGGAGGTGGCGTCGTCGCCGTCCTCCTCGCCCACCGCATCCTGCATGAAGAAACCGTCCAGGCCGGACACGAAGTTGCCGGTCACCACGCCCCGGATCTCGACGTACTGGTCAAGGTACGGACTGGTCGCCCCGTCGCCCTGGACCCGGCCGATCGGCAGCGAGGCGCTGGGCGGGGCTTCATCGAAGCCGTAGGGTTCGTCGGGCTGGGTGCAGCCGATCAGCAGCGACGCGGTCAGGATCAGGCAGAAGGTCGGCCAGCGCATGGTCCAGGAACTCCGGAAACGAAGACGCCGCCCGGAGGCGGCGTCTGCAAAGGGCGGTGCCCAGCTTACTTCAGATTGTCGATCATCCAGCGTACCGAGGCTTCGACCTGTTCGTCGCTGAGCGACGGATTGCCGCCGCGCGCCGGCATCAGGCCGCTATTGCCCTGGAAACCGTCGATCGCGTGCCGCACGAGGGTGTCGAAGCCCTGCGCGATGCGGGCATCCCACTGCGCATGCTCCATCGTCGGCGAGCCGCCGGCGCCGGTGCTGTGGCAGGCGCTGCACAGCTTGTCGAAGATGACCTGGCCATCCAAGGTGCCGTCGTAGGCCACCTGCGAGGAAGCAGCGGCGCGCGCGGCTTCGGCGGCGGCGGCCGCTGCGGCGGCACCGGAGGCGCCGGCATAGACCGCGCCGACCGGTTTGATCCGCTCTTCGGTCCGGGCCTGCGCACCCGGGTCTTCGTCACGCTTGAGCGTGGTGCCGATGAAATAGCCAAGCACGGACAGGGACAGCACCACGAATGCCAGAAAGGCAATCACCAGGGAAAAGCGCTTCAGGAAATCAAGATCGGTTTGCACGCGACACCTTTGGCTGCGGCTGAAGGTCAGGACTGGTACAGCAAGCACCCGATTATAGCCACGCTGGCATGTCGCGCGGAAGCAATGGCGCGCTTCGGGGCCCCGGCAGGGTCCGGCACTGCCTCAGCAACGGCTGCCAGCGGAAGCGTGCCGGGACCGACGCGGGCGGCCTCGGGTAAAGTGGCAGGCTTCACCGCAACGAGGATTCCGCCATGATCGACCTGTACTACTGGCCCACGCCCAACGGCCACAAGATCACGCTGTTGCTGGAGGAAACCGGCCTGGCTTACAGCGTGAAGCCGGTCGATATCGGCGCCGGTGCGCAGTTCGACCCGGCCTTCCTGGCGATTTCGCCGAACAACCGGATGCCGGCCATCGTCGACCACGCCCCGGCCGATGGCGGCCCGCCTGTTTCGGTGTTCGAGTCCGCCGCAATCCTGCGCTATCTGGCCGACAAGACCGGCCGCTTCGGTGGCCGTGGCCTGCGCGGGCGGGTGGAGGTGGACCAGTGGCTGGCCTGGCAGGTGGGCGGGCAGGGCCCGATGACCGGGCAATACGGCCACTTCAACGTCTACGCACCGGAGAAAATCCCCTACGCGATCAACCGCTACACGCGCGAAGTGCATCGCCTGCTCGGCGTGATGGAGCGGCGCCTGGCCGACCGCCCCTTCCTTGCCGGCAACGAGTACAGCATCGCCGACATGGCCGCCTATCCGTGGATCAATCCCTACACCACGGCCCCGGTCGGACTTGAACCCTATCCGGCTGTGCGCCGCTGGCATGCCGGCATCGCCGCACGCTCGGCCACGCAGCGCGCCTATGCCTGGAACCAGCGGATCGAACGCAAACCGATGGACGCGGCGCAGCGCGCAGTGCTGTTCGGCACCGCCAAACCTTCCGCCAAGTGAGCCGGAGCCCGCGATGCGCCTGCCCGTAGTTGCCCTCTCCCTCGCCTTCACCTGTTTGTTGCCGATGACCATGCTCCCCGCCCACGCCAGCCCACCGCCCGCGCAGAAACTCAGCCTGGAAGCCATCGCCGGCGACACCCCGTTGGCCGGCCCTGCCCTGATCCAGCCGCGCATCGCGCCCGATGGCAGCCGGGTCACCTTCCTGCGCGGCAGTGATGAGGACGGTTATCGCCTGGATCTGTGGGAATACGACGTGGCTTCCGGGGAAACCCGCCGTCTGGTCGCGGCCGAGGCGGTGTTGCCGGGCGCCGAAGTGCTGTCGGACGAGGAAAAGGCGCGGCGCGAACGCCAGCGCATCGCGGCGTATTCGGGCATCGTGGCCTATCAGTGGGCACCGGATTCGCGCCATCTGCTGTTCCCGCTGGGCGGCGAGCTGTATCTGTACGATCTTGCCGCCGAAGCCGGCAGTGCCTTGCGCAAGCTGACCACGGGCGAGGGCTTCGCCACCGATCCGAAGGTGTCGCCCAAGGGCGGCTTCGTCAGCTTCGTGCGCGGGCGCAATCTGTGGCTGGTGGATCTGGCTTCCGGGCGCGAGGTGCAGCTCACTACCGATGGTTCGGAGGTCATTGGCAACGGCGTGGCCGAGTTCGTTGCCGATGAGGAAATGGGCCGCCACACCGGTTACTGGTGGGCGCCGGACGACAGCGCCATCGCGTTTGCGCGGATCGACGAATCACCGGTACCGGTGCAGAAGCGCTACGAGGTGTACGCCGACCGAACCGAGGTCATCGAGCAGCGATATCCGGCTGCCGGCGATCCGAATGTGGCAGTCGAACTGTTCGTCGTGCGCACTGCTGACTTCGTGGCCCCGCCGGCAGCACGCGGGGGGCAGGTCGAAACCGGCAGCGACCAGCGCGAAGTGGCACTGCAAGCGCGCATGGGGCCGCCAACACCGCAGCGCATCGATCTCGGCCCGGAGCCGGACATCTATCTGGCCCGCGTCGACTGGCGCGATCCGCAGCACCTGACGTTCCAGCGCCAGAGCCGCGATCAGCGCCGGCTGGATCTGATCGAAGTGGATCTTTCCAGCAACACCCAGCGCACCCTCGTCAGCGAAACCGCCCGTACCTGGGTGCCGCTGCACGATAGCCTGCACTTCCTCAAGGACGGTGGCTTCATCTGGCAGTCCGAGCGCAGCGGCTTCGAACACCTTTACCGCATCAGTGCCGACGGCAAGGCCCACGCGTTGACTGCCGGCGAATGGGTGGTTGATGCGCTGCTGGGCGTGGACGAGGCCGCCGGGCTGGCCTATTTCAGCGGCACGCGCGAATCGCCACTGGAATCCCACGCCTACGCGGTGCCGCTGGACGGTGGCCCGCTGCGCCGCCTGACGCGTGAACCCGGCATGCACAGCGTCGTGTTCAGTGCCAATGCCTCGGTCTATGTCGATGTGTTCTCCAGCCCGGAACAGCCGCCGCAGGCCACACTGCATCGCGCCGATGGGCAAGCGCTGACCACGCTGCTGGCCAATGATCCGGCCCAGGGCGGGCATCCGTATGCGCCGTTCCTCGCCGCGCACCGACCGGTCGAATACGGCGAACTGGCGGCAGTCGACGGCAGCACGCTGCACTACAGCCTGATCAAACCGGCGGATTTCGATCCGTCGAAAAAGTACCCGGTGCTGGTTTACGTTTACGGCGGCCCGGCGGCGCAGACTGTGTTGCGCGGCTGGCCCAGCCGTGGCGATGCGCTGTTCTCGCAGTACATGGCGCAGCGCGGCTACGTGGTGTTTTCGCTCGACAACCGCGGCACGCCACGCCGGGGCGCGGCCTTTAGCGGCGCGTTGTACGGACGGCAGGGCACGGTGGAAGTCGAGGATCAGGTGCTGGGCGCGCAGTGGCTGGCGCAGCAGCCGTGGGTGGATGCCGCCCGCATCGGCGTGTTCGGCTGGTCCAACGGGGGCTACATGACGCTGATGCTGCTGGCGCAGGCATCCGATGTGTATGCCTGCGGTGCGGCCGGTGCGCCGGTCACCGACTGGGCGCTGTACGACACCCATTACACCGAGCGCTACATGGACCACCCGGCGGCCAATCCGGAAGGCTACCTCTCCGCGCGCGTGTTCAGTCATCTGGACGGACTGCGTTCGCGCCTGCTGCTGATCCACGGCATGGCCGACGACAATGTGCTGTTCACCCACTCCACGCAGTTGATGAGTGCCTTGCAGCAGCGCGGCATCGGCTTCGAGTTGATGACTTATCCGGGCGCCAAGCACGGCCTGCAACGCGCTGATCTGCTGCACCGCCTGCGTCTGACCGAAGACTTTTTCAACCGCTGCCTGGCGCCGGCGCACTGAAGGACACCCATGGACATCTTCAAGCGTTTCCACATCGAGGCCGCACACCGCCTGCCGAATGTGCCCGAAGGCCACAAATGTGCGCGGCTGCATGGCCATTCCTTCATGGTCGAGATCCACGTCGCCGGCGAGCCGGGTGAGCACAGTGGCTGGGTGATGGATTTTTCCGACATCAAGCGCGCCTTCCAGCCGCTCTACGACCAGCTCGACCACCACTATCTCAACGAGGTGCCGGGGCTGGAGAACCCTACCAGCGAGATGCTGGCGCGCTGGATCTGGCAGCGGCTCAAGCCGGAGCTGCCGGCGCTGTCGCAGGTGGTGGTGCACGAAACCTGCACCTCGGGTTGCATCTATCGCGGCCCGGGTTGAGCCACAGGGCGCGCGGATCGGGTACGGGGCGGAGGAATTGCGGCATCTTTGACGCGCTGCGCAAGTTTTCCGTTCATCCTGAAAAGTCGTTCATAAACAATGACATGATTCTAGATCCCATCTGGAAATGGTGAGATCGCCCCAGCTTATGTTGCATCGCACAAAAAGATGCCGTAGGCTTCACATCACCCACCATCAACCGAAAGGGTTTTGTCATGTCCGAAGCAATTGCCAATCCGTTTGCATCCGTGGCTCGTCAGTTCGCCCAGTCGGCGCTGAAGGCCAACACCCTGGCGTTCGAAGGTTTCGAGCGCATCGTCAACCTGCAGCTCAAGAGTGCCGAGTCCGCCGTGACGTCCTCGGTGGCCTTCCTCAGCGAAGCGTCCGAAGTGGCCGATCTGGCCGATGCCAAGGACATCTGGCCGAAGGGCGTGGCGCTGGCCAAGTCCTCGAGCGAGCAGATCTACTCGACCGGCCAGGAAGTCCTGGGCCAGGCGCTGAAGACCGGCGAAGCCATTGCGCAGCTGTATCGCGGCCAGTTCCAGGCGGCCAATGACAGCCTGACCAAGGCTGCTGCCAAGGCCGCCAAGGCCAGCTGATCTCTCTCCCTCGTGCCGGGATCGGCCCGCTCCGATCCCGCACGTGTGATGGCGTCGCCACCCTCCCTCCCTCTTTAGTGGCGGCGCATTCTGTCCGGCGAAACTTTCGGGTTTCGCCGGTTTTTTTTTGGTTCATCGCATCTAGCCGGTGATTGGCCGGGTGCCGCGAAACCATCTTTGCTCACTCGCGTGGGCTATTCCGGGGTTCCCGGTATTGGGGTTCGCGTATGCTCACCACCACCCTGTGAGCTGATCCCGGCTTTAGCTGTTGCGGGAGTCACCCTTCGCCGGTCTGCAAACGCCACAGCGCGGCATACATGCCATTGCGCGCGAGCAGGCTGTCATGCGTGCCCGATTCGATGATGCGGCCGGCTTCCAGCACATGGATCGCATCGGCATGGCGCACGGTGGATAGCCGATGCGCGACCACCAGCGTGGTGCGGTCGCCGCTGGCGGCGCGCAGCGCCTGCTGGATTGCGGCTTCGGTTTCGTTGTCGACGGCGGAAGTTGCCTCGTCCAGCACCAGGATCGCCGGATCGCGGTACAGCGCGCGCGCAATCGCGATGCGCTGGCGTTGGCCGCCGGACAGCCGGCTGCCGCGTTCGCCGACCGCGCTGGCATAGCCTTCCGGCAAAGCCTGGATGAAGTCGTGCGCCTGCGCCGCGCGCGCGGCGCGTTCGATCGCTGCCATATCCGGTGACAGATCGCCATAGGCGATGTTGTCGGCGATGCTGCCGTCGGTCAGGAAGGCGTCCTGCGCGACATGACCGATATGGCGGCGCAGCGCGGCCGGGTTCAGGCCGGCGATATCGTGCCCGTCCACGCAAACCCGGCCCGACTCCGGTTGCACGAAGGCCAGCAGCAGTTTCAGCAGGCTGCTTTTGCCGCCGCCGGTGCCGCCGACCAGTGCCACGGTATGTCCGGCCGGCACTTCGATATCGATGCCGTGCAGCACGCGGCGCCCGTCGTAGGCCAGCGTGACCTGTTCGAACGACACCCGGCCGCGCACCGGCTGCGGCAGCCGGCCCTGCGGCGGCGGTGGCAAGGGCGTGTCGATCACGTCCATGACGCGGTTCACCGAGGCCATCGCTCGCTGGTAGAGATCGGTCATGTCTGCCAGCCGGGTCAGCGGCCACAGCAGGCGCTGGGTCAGGTAGACCAGTGCCGAATAGGTGCCCACGCCGAGCTCGCCGTTGAGGGTTTTCCAGCCGCCGTACAGTAGCGTGGCGACGAAGCCGGCAAGCACCGCCATGCGGATCACCGGCGTGATCGCGGCGGCGAAACGGATCGCATCGGCATTGCGCACGCGGTAGGCGTCCGAGGCTTCGCGCACGTGCTGCGCCTCGAACTCCTCAGCGGTGTAGGCCTGGATCGTCGCGATGCCGGCAAGGTTGTTGTTGAGCCGGTCCGAGACCGTGGCGGCGGCCTCGCGTGCGGCGCCGTAGCGCGGGGCGAGCTTCTTCTGGAACCAGAACGCACCAATCAGAATCAGCGGAATCGGCAGGAAAGCCAGCGCCGCCAGATCGGCGGTCAGCACAAAGAACACGCCGCCCACCATCAGCGAGGACACCGCGACCTGGATCAGATCGTTGGCGCCGGTGTTGAGGAAGCGCTCGACCTGATGTACATCCTCGTTCAGCACCGCCAGCAGCCGGCCACTGCGCGAACTGCTGACGAAATCCGGCGGCAGCGCCTGCACATGGCCGTAGGCGGCTTGGCGCAGCTCGTGCTGGATGTCCTGCGCCAGCCGCCGCCACTTCACTGCCAGCAGGTATTCGAACAGCGATTCCAGCAGCCACACCACAATCGTGATACCGGTCAGCAACAGCAACTGTTGCAGCGGATCGGCGATGCCCATGCGCGCGAGGAACGAATCGCGCTGGTTCACCACGATGTCCACCGCCACGCCGATCAGCGCCTCGGGCAGCACGTCGAAAACCTTGTTCAAGACCGAATACAGAGAGGCCTGAGCGGCATCGCGGCGGTAGGGGCGGGCATAGCCGAACAGGCGGCGCAGCGGATGGCGCGGGGTGGAAGCGGGGGGTGCGTTCATCACGTCATTGTCCCATGCCGCCGGTGGGGCGAAGCGCGATGGGGCGTTCCCGTTGGTGCTCAGGCGCCAGGATCGCGGGCAAGCCTGCTCCCACAAAAGTGCGCGACTGTGCTGCGAAACGGCTAGGTTGTGGTGAGCCGTGGCGAACCACGACGCTGGATGTTGTCGGTGCGGGCATCCGGCCTGGGCCGATTCACCACATGCCCGTATCCGGATGCCGGGGTCCACATTTTCCCAATGCCGGCCGGCTAGGTTGAATTCGGCGGCTCGGCTAGCATGCCTGCCGGTATCGCGCGCTGCCGTGGCGCCCGTACAGCGCTTGCAAGGATTCCCATGTTGTTCGTTCTTTCCGCCGTGCTGTTCAGCGTGCTGGTGTCGGTGGTGCTGAAGCTGTTCCCGCGCTGGGGCGTGGATACCACGCAGGCGGTGGCGTGGAATTATCTGGTGGCGGCGGTGCTGTGCTGGTTCATGCTGGCGCCGCCATTGCAATCGCTGCGTTCGACGCAGGCACCGTGGGCGGCATTGCTGACACTGACGGCGGTGTTGCCCAGCCTGTTTCTGGTGCTGGGTGCGGCGGTGCGGCGCGCCGGCATCGTGCGCACCGATGTTGCGCAACGGTTGTCGCTGCTGCTGTCGTTGCTGGCCGCATTCACGGTTTTTGGCGAACGCGCCGGCGCCTTGAAACTGGCCGGCCTGGCGCTGGGCCTGATCGCGGTCGCGGCGATGCTGGTGCGACCGGCCGGCGGCGCGCAACGCGGTGCGGTATGGGCACTGCTGACGGTGTGGCTCGGCTTCGCGCTGGTGGATGTGATGCTGAAGCTGATCGCGCAGGCTGGCACGCCGTTCGCGGCTTCGTTGCAGCTGGCCTTCGTGCTGGCATTTCTCGGCATGATGGCGGTGCTGGGCTGGCGCCACGCGCGTGGACGCAGCCGGATGAATGTGCGGAGCCTGCTGGCCGGTCTGCTGCTGGGAGCGCTGAACTTTGGCAACATCGTTTGCTATGTGCAGGCACACCGCGCGCTGCCGGACAGCCCGGCGGTGGTGTTCGCCACGATGAACATCGGCGTGGTCGTGCTCGGCACGCTGGTGGGCGTGGCCGCGTTCGGGGAAAAAACCGGGCGCTGGAACCGGGTCGGCATCGTGCTGGCGGTCATCGCGATTGGACTCGTCGCGCTGGCCTGATCGCATTCGCCTGAGCGGCGTGATCCCGATCCGCAGCGTGCATCCCGGTGCACGCTGTCGCGCGGCTGGTGCATCCGGTTTGGCGCCGATGCTTTAACCCGGATATTTCATGAGATCGCAGAAAAGTGCCTCGCAAACCGCACCAGATTGGCATTTGATCCATGTTTCCGCTTTGGATGAAGTGTCCCGCGCACTTTTCTGCTGACGCGGCGCTCGCGGGTCTTTTGCGCCGCTCGCTGCGTTGCTCCTCCCCCCGGTGGGGCCTGCCACCGGGAGTCGTTGCGCCTTGCGAGCGGCGCAAAATACCTCGCGATCATCCACGCCCCTCATGAAATTTCCGGGTTAACCTTCGCATCCCGTCGCATGTCGCGGCGGTGGTCCACGCCGGAACCCGCATGCACGATCAGCCACAGGTGGCGCAGGAACTGGAAGCCGAACTGGAACGGCAGGGTTTTGCCTTCGTGCAGGGCGGGCGCATGCATGAGTGGCTCGCCGCCGGCGGTCTGGATGACTGGGACGCCTTCGTGCAGAGCTGGAACCGGTTGCAGCTGGACCAGTACATGGCCGATGGCGGGCGCTATCGTCGCCGCCGTTATGCGGTGTTCTCCAGTGATCGCAGCGGTCCCTTCACGCTGCGCCCGGACCAGCCGCACTGGCAGAGCCGCGACTACAACCATCTCAATGGTGGCATCGCGCGCTGGTTCGAGCCGATCGAAGCCGACATCGTGCACGGCCCGAGCCTGACCACGGTGCTGCGCTGGTTCCGCCGCCTGTGCAGCGATCTGGCGCCCGATGCCGCCGGTTGGCATGTCGAAGTGCATCAGTTCCGGATCGAGGCCGGCCCCGGTCTTGCCGGCCAGCCCACGCCCGAGGGCATGCATCGTGACGGCGTGGATTTCGTGCTGGTGCTGATGATCGGGCGCGACAACATCCGCGAAGGCACCACCGCGATCCACGCGCTGGATGGCACCCATCTGGGCAGTTTCACCCTGGCGCAACCGTTCGATGCGGCCATCGTCGAGGACGTGCGCGTGTTCCACGGCGTCACTGCGGTGGAGCCGATCGATCCCACACGGCCCGCCGCACGCGATGTGCTGGTCGCCACGTTCCGGCGTGAGCCGTCGTTGTGGGATCAGGCGCCGGTACCGGCGGAGCAGGCCGGTGCTCAACACGGCACGGAATAATCCGCAGCGGTCCAGATATTTGTTTTTAGGAAGCCGGATATTTCCGGCGCGGAGCACTTTCAATAATCTGTTGAGTGGTGCGGTTTGCTGGCGGCTGGCTGGTGTTTGTCCGGATTTGGTGGATATTCAAGCCAAACACCAGAATCACCGGACTTTGGTCAGATATGCCAGCGGATTATATGTTTCCACAGCACATGCAGGTGCAGAGTTTTTGCCGGGCAACATCTGTGCTATCATGTGCGGTCTTACGGCTGATTCTGTCACGTATTGCTGCGATCCGATGGGAGCGGATCGGCGCCGTCACCGGATGAATTCTTCGCATTTCTGCACTTTCCAGTGACCTTGATTCACCGGCCATCAGGCCGGACGGGCAGGGCTTGCCTGCGCGCACCGCGCCAGCCCGGGCGCAGCCGTCCATCCACCTGTTCCCCGGAGGTTCCCAATTGAAGGGAGAAACTCTTCACCAGTTTTCCATCATTACGGTCCTGATTCTGCTCGTCGCGTTCTACGGTGGCACCTATCTGATGACGCTGCAGATCAAGAAGAAAAAGGAAGGCACCGATGCCTTCATGGTGTCCAACCGCCAGGTTGATTTCGGCATGGGCGCGGCCAGCATGACCGCGACCTGGATCTGGGCCGCATCGTTCTATGCCGCCGCGACATCCGGTTATACCTACGGATTATCCGGCCCGCTGCATTACGGCATGTGGGGCGCGTTGATGATTATGTTCATTTATCCCTTCGGTCGGCGTTTCCGTAAACTCGCGCCGAATGCGCGTACCCTGGGGGAAATCATCCACGCCCGTCACGGTGCTTCCAGCCAGATGATTCTGGCCGGCTCCAATGTGGTCGGCAGCCTGATCAGCCTGATGGTCAATTTCACCGCCGCCGGTGCGCTGGTTTCGGTGCTGTCGCCGCTGCCGTTCCAGGCTGGCGTGATCATCGCCGGTGTCGGCGTGCTCAGCTACACGCTGTGGTCCGGCTTCCGTGCTTCGGTGCTGACCGACTTCGCCCAGCTGGTGGCGATGATGGCCATCGCGATCCTCATCATCCCGGCGGTGCTGTTCGCGATGGGTGGCCCGCAGGAGCTGGCGGCGAACATGGGCCGACTGACGTCCGAGCAGGCCAACCTGTTTTCCTCCGAAGCCTTCCTCAATCAGGGTGCGCCGTTCTTTGCTGCGGTACTGGCCTATGCGATCGGCAACCAGACCATTTCCCAGCGCCTGTTCGCGGTGCGCGAGGACCACATCAAGCCGACCTTCATCACCGCCACGATCGGCTACGGCGGCATCGTCATCGGCTTGGGCATGATCGGCCTGATGGCGCTGCTGGCCGGCATCGAGCCGATCGACGGGAACATGAACAACCTGATCCCGCAGATGGTGTCGACCTACCTGCCGGCTGGTTTCATCATGCTGTTCTTCATCCTGGTGATCGGCTCGCTGTCCTCCACCGCCGATGCCGATCTGTGCGCGCTGTCGGCGATCGTGATGGCCGACGTCTACGGCAAGAACATCGCGAAGAACAATCCGGACCCGCGCAAGATGCTGCTGATCGGCCGCATCACGATGATCGCGGTGACCGCCATCGGCATTGTGCTGGCGAGTCTGGCGCTGGACATCCTGGTGATGCTGGTCTTCGTTGGTGCGCTGTGGGGTGCCATCGTGTTCCCGGTGATCGCCAGCGTCTTCTGGGACCGGGTCACCGACAAGGCCTTCACCTGGTCGGTGGTCAGCGCGGTGGCGCTGTTCTGTGTGGTGCGCTTTGAGCTGCTGCCGATGACCGGCGTGACCGGGTTGCTGTTCGAACTGCTGGCCTCGGTGGGCGGCGGCGTGGTGCTGGGCTTGATGGCCTTCGGCTTCTTTGGGCGCACCGCCGGCTTCGTGGTCGGAATCCTCGCCAGCCTGGTGCTGGGCTTCTACAGCGTCGGCGCGCTGCGCGAATACACCGTGCTGATGGCCTCGCTGACGGCTTACGGCGTCAGCACCCTGGTTTGCGTCGGGCTCAGCCTGCTGGGCGGCAGCCGCTTCAACTTCGCCCTGATCCGCAAGCGCGTGCGAAGTTACGACAGCAGCGCAGCAGGCAGCGCCGAAGCCCCGTCCGCATGAACACCGCATCCCCCGGCGGCACCGATGCCGGCCGGTCCGTGACAAAGGAGAAAACCCCATGCAAGCAATGACCCTGGCGGCCTACATCCTGATCTGGCCGGTGATTTCCCTGGCCGTGCTGGCAGTGATCGTGGTCGCCACCCTGCGCGACTTCCGCCGCGCCCGGCGCGAGGATCGCGACGTGGTGTGAGGGTTGCAGCCCGGCAGCTGTCTCACCTGTTCCGGGCCTCACGATGCCCGGAACAGGTGCTCCTGTATCCCGACATAGGCGTTGTCCACCACCTTTGCAGAAGGTGTGCCTGTTCGCACTCGCTGGGTCGGACTTGCACCGAGTCGTTTAGCCGAAGGCGTCCAGCAGCCGGATACCCAGCGCAGTCAACGGATTCTCCGGATCCATCAGCAACTTCACCGTCAGGGCCAGCGACATCAGCACCAGCAGTGGCCGGATCATGCGGCTGCCCACGCGCAGCGCCAGATGCGCGCCGAGTTGGCCGCCGGCAATGCTGGCGCCGGCCATCACCAGACCCACCAGCCACAGCACCTGCCCGCCGAGTATCAACGTGAACAGGGCCGCGAGGTTGCTCATCAAATTCAGGTATTTGGTGTGCGCGGTGGCCGAGACCAGGCCCATGCCGAACAGCGCCACCAGCGCGGTGGCCATGAACGAGCCGGTGCCGGGGCCGAAGAAGCCGTCGTAGAAACCGATGGCGAACATGATCGTCACCAGCGCGCTCTGGCCAAGGCGGGCGCGGGTGCCGGTTTCGCTGGCGCGTGGCCCGAGCAGGAAATAGGCCGCCATCGCCACCAGCAGCACCGGCACCAGTCCGGCGAGAAAAGAGGGGTCGATGATCTGCACCGCGACCGCGCCGGCCACCGAGCCGCCGAACGCGCCCACTGCCGGCCACAGGAAACGGCGGAAATCGATTCGTCCATTGCGCACAAACGCCAGCACCGCACCGGCGGTGCCGAAGCTGGATTGCAGCTTGTTGGTCGCGATTGCCTGCACCGGCGGAATGCCGGCCGCCATCAGTGCCGGTAACGTGTTCAGCCCGCCGCCGCCGGCCATCGCGTCGATCGCGCCGGCGACGAAGGCGGCCAGCGCCAGCAGTGCGAAGATGTCGATACCCAGTTCCACGGGTTCAGTTCGCGCCGCCGAAGGACGAACGGGCCGGTATGCGCCTCATTCCCGCGCACCGACCGCGCGCAGGCAGAAGGTGCAGATCGCGCCGACCAGCCGTTCCTTGTCGCGCAGGCTCTTGCGCGAAGGTCCGATCGGGCCGACCAGCGCTTCGGTGAAGGCGCCGACGATGCAGGCGGCGCTGGCGTCCAGGTTCTGTTTCGGAAATTCGCCGCTGGCCACGCCGTGCTTGAGCACCGACTTGAACACATCGCCCAGACGCTTGCGGGCGCGGATGCGCTCGGCATCGACTTCGGCTTCGGCTGGCTCGGCGATGAAGGCCCAGGCCAGGTTCGGCCCGGTCAACGCGCGCCGCACGAACGAGGCTACCGCCGCATCCAGTTGCGCCCGTGCGTTGTCGCGCGCGCCGATGACCTCGTGCAGGATCGCGATCTCGTTGTTCACCGCCGCGGTCAGCACTTCCACGTACAGCTCGGCCTTGGACGGGAAATAGCGGTAGATCGTGCCGGTCGAGACCCCGGCCTCGGCCGCCACCGCCGCGATTTGCGCATTGCGGAAACCGCCCTCGGCCACCAGCCGCCGCGCCGCACGCAGCATCTTCTCGCGATTGCTCGCGAGGCGCTCTTCCATCAGACGGGTGCGGCGGTAGGCCATCGGGGGAAATCCGGGAAGCGGCAGGCTCTGGGATGATTCTAGCCCGGATATTCCATGTCCAGCGCGGGTGAAAACGGCGCGGGTGCGGCTGAAGCCATGGCTGACGGGAGTACGGGGTGTTCGGGCGTTGCCGCGATTCCTTCGTTCTGGTGATGGCGTGTGGTTATCAGGGCTCCTGATAACCTGGGCATGCGGAGACGGTTCGCGTGTTGTATGCGGTCAGCTGCCAAATGCCATCCGTGTCCATGCTGTTGGGGGAGGTTCCCACCCTTTTGAAGTTCCGGATGGTTTCCACGCGATTGCCGCATGACTCAATGTTCATGCGAGCCCCGACTGGCATATTGTTGCCGGGGAAAACCACTTGGCATTCAATATGTGAACATTCGGAGTTCTCCGCCTTGCGGGCGACCGTGCCTTCCTCATTCGATACCGCGCAGGTGTCGGAAATATATTCCAGGCGGATATATTCAGGGCTGGCTGCGGGTGCGGGTTTGACGGGTTCGGCGCCGGCAGTGCCTGGGCCAAATGAGGTCAGATTGTCGACGCGGGTCGCGAGTTCATCGAATCCGGAATCTCCGGGAAGATGGAGCACCCTTTCCACGCGCACCGTGCATTCTTCGACGACGGATCGCGGCTGTGCATTCGTTTCGCTGACTTGCAGGAAAAGCGCTGCTGTCACGGCAAAAAGTGAAATCCCTGGAATGCCTGGTATCAGTTTCATGGTGATTGATTCCCGAGTGATTTTTTCAGGCCATTTCAGCGCAGGCCATTTCAGCGCAGGCCATTTCAGCGCAGGCCTGCGCCCGAAGCTACCACATTGAATATCGGCTGCACAACGATGGCAGTGACTCAACGCATGCGGCTTTTCCGGCAATTGCAGGCGGATGGTTTTCCATTCAGACCGGCGGCGCGAGTCATCGCATGCGGTTTTGCGGCGGCCGGTGGGTGGCGCGTATCGCATCCGGCAGCCTGATCACGAAGTTGCCAGCGAGCAGCCGGGACATCAGCGCGACCATGCGCCACGTTGCTCGCGCTGCGCTGCAAGCGGGTCGATCCCGGTGAACGGGGGAACCTCCTTCAGGTGGCCGGAATATGACTCCAGAGCGTGGGTGGCGGGGTCCGTCGGCCGGCGTTGCTCAAGGTATTCGGCAAAGTCGATGACTTCCGACAGCTTTGCCGGCGTCAGTCGCTTGGCGATGTCGAGCAGGCGTTGGGTATGGCTCATGCTTTGTTCCTGCGGATGCTGGTGGAGGGTTGGAAAGATCATGACGCGAGCGCTGTGGCGTGGCGCAGCGTGCGCAGGGCCATCGGCACTTCGTTTTGACAAAGAACTGAATTAGGATTCATTCCATCAAGGCCACCCCTGCGGCGGCGGTTCCCAACCTGAACAACGCGGCCGTGCGGCGGCGTGGAGTCCCGATGATGTCCCTGCAGCCATTCGATTTTGATCTGGGCGAAACCATCGACGCCTTGCGCGAGGCGGTGCATGACTTTGCCCAGGCGCGCATCGCGCCGCTGGCCGAGGAAACCGACCGCAGCAACCAGTTCCCCAACGCGCTGTGGCGTGAGCTGGGCGAGATGGGCCTGCTCGGCCTGACGGTGGAAGAGGAGTACGGTGGCACTGCGATGGGATACCTCGCGCATGTGGTGGCGATGGAGGAAATCTCGCGCGCCTCGGCCTCGATCGGGCTGTCCTACGGCGCGCACTCCAATCTGTGCGTGAACCAGCTGCGCAAGAACGGCACGCACGAACAGAAGCAGCGCTATCTGCCGAAGCTGGTCAGCGGCGAACACATCGGCGCGCTGGCGATGAGCGAGCCGGGCGCCGGTTCGGATGTGGTGTCGATGCGGCTGCGGGCCGAGCGCCGGGGCGATGTCTTCGTGCTCAACGGCAACAAGATGTGGATCACCAACGGTCCGGACGCCGATGTGCTGATCGTCTACGCCAAGACCGATGTTGCGGCCGGTTCCAAGGGCATCACCGCCTTTATCGTGGAAAAGGGATTCAAGGGCTTTTCCACCGCGCAGAAGCTCGACAAGCTCGGCATGCGCGGCTCCAACACCTGCGAGCTGGTGTTCCAGGATTGCGAAATCCCCGCCGAGAACGTGCTGGGCGAGGTCGACAAGGGCGTGCGCGTACTGATGTCCGGGCTGGATTTCGAGCGCCTGGTGTTGTCCGGCGGCCCGCTCGGGATCATGGCCGCATGCCTGGATGTGGCGCTGCCGTATGCGCGCGAACGCAAGCAGTTTGGCCGCAGCATCGGCGAGTTCCAGCTGATCCAGGGCAAATTGGCCGACATGTACGTGGGCTTCAATGCCTGCCGCGCCTATGTCTACTCGGTCGCCAAGGCCTGCGACCGTGGCCAGACCACGCGCAAGGACGCCGCCGGCGCAATCCTCTACGCTGCCGAAAAGGCGACGTGGATGGCAGGGCAGGCGATCCAGATCCTCGGCGGCAACGGCTATATCAACGACTATCCGACCGGCCGCCTGTGGCGCGATGCCAAGCTCTACGAAATCGGCGCCGGCACCAGCGAAATCCGCCGCATGCTGATCGGGCGCGAGTTGTTCCAGGAGGGCGCACGATGAGGCATCACCACATAGGTCGGGGTGAGCTTGCGAACCCCGACATCGGGGTTCATGCACACCGGACAGCGTTGGGGTTCACGCTGCTCACCCCATCCCGTGGAGCCGCACGATGAGCATCCTGAAATCGCAACTTTCCGCCGGTACCGACGAGTTCCGCAGCAACGCCGCCGCCATGCAGGCACAGGTGGACGAGTTGCACGCGCTGACCGCGCGCATCGCGCAAGGCGGCAGTGCGGCGGCACGGGAAAAACACATCGCGCGCGGGAAGTTGCTGGTGCGCGAGCGCATCGACGCGCTGCTGGATCCCGGTTCGCCATTCCTTGAAATCGCGCCGCTGGCGGCCACCGGCATGTACGAGGACGCCGTGCCCTGCGCCGGCATGGTGGCCGGCATCGGCCGGATCGAAGGCGTGGAATGCGTGCTCGTGGCCAACGATGCCACGGTCAAGGGCGGCACCTATTACCCGATCACGGTGAAGAAGCATCTGCGCGCGCAGGAAATCGCGCGTGAAAACCGTCTGCCCTGCGTCTATCTGGTCGATTCGGGCGGCGCGTTTTTGCCGCTGCAGGACGAGGTGTTCCCGGACCGTGACCACTTCGGTCGCATCTTCTACAACCAGGCCACGCTCTCGGCCCAGGGTATTCCGCAGATCGCCTGCGTGATGGGGTCGTGCACCGCCGGCGGTGCCTATGTGCCGGCGATGAGCGATGAAACCGTCATCGTGAAAGAACAGGGCACGATCTTCCTCGGCGGCCCGCCGCTGGTGAAGGCCGCGACCGGCGAGGATGTCAGCGCAGAAGACCTGGGTGGTGCCGATGTGCACACCCGCATTTCCGGTGTCGCCGATCACTTCGCCCAGGACGACCGCCACGCGCTGGCGCAGGTGCGGCGCATCGTCGCCAATCTCAACTGGGAAAAGCGCGGGCGGCTGGCCGTGCGCGAACCAGAAGCGCCGCTGTATCCGGCCGAAGAACTGTATGGCGTGATTCCGGCCGATACGCGCAAACCGTTCGATGTGCGCGAGGTGATCGCGCGGCTGGTCGATGGCTCGCGTTTTGACGAGTTCAAGGCGCGCTACGGCACCACGCTGGTGACCGGTTTCGCGCACATCAACGGCTATCCGGTCGGCATCGTCGCCAACAACGGCATCCTGTTTTCCGAATCCGCATTGAAGGGCGCGCATTTCGTCGAATTGTGCGCGCAGCGCGGCATTCCGCTGGTGTTCCTGCAGAACATCACCGGCTTCATGGTCGGGCGCAAATACGAGAACGGCGGCATCGCGCGTGATGGCGCGAAGATGGTGATGGCGGTGGCCTGTGCCAAAGTGCCGAAGTTCACCGTGGTGATCGGCGGCAGCTTCGGTGCCGGCAATTACGGCATGTGCGGGCGCGCGTACTCGCCGCGCTTCATGTGGATGTGGCCGAATGCGCGCATCAGCGTGATGGGCGGCGAACAGGCCGCCAGCGTTCTGGCACGGGTGCGGCGCGATGGCATCGAAGGCAAGGGCGGGCAGTGGTCGGAACAGGACGAGGATGCGTTCAAGGCACCGATCCGCGAACAGTTCGAGCACCAGGGCCATCCGTATTACGCCAGCGCCCGGCTGTGGGATGACGGCATCATCGATCCGGCCCGCACCCGCGAGGTGTTGGCATTGGCGTTGTCGGCTTCGCTCAATGCGCCACCGGAACCGACCGACTTCGGCATTTTCAGGATGTGATGCGATGAGTGGACTGATCGAAATCGAACGCAACGGCGTGGTTGCCACGCTGTGGCTGAATCGGCCCGACAAGCACAACGCCTTTGACGAACACCTGATCGCCGCGATCACTGATGGCCTGCGCGCACTGGGCGCGGACGAGGCGGTGCGCGTCGTGGTGCTGGCTGGCCGCGGCAAGAGTTTTTCCGCCGGCGGCGATCTGGACTGGATGCGTCGCGCCGCAGGCTACGGTTACGAGCAGAATCTGGCCGATGCCAACGCGCTGGCGAGGATGCTGCGCACTCTGGCCGAACTTCCCAAACCCACGATCGCGCGCGTGCACGGCGCGGCGCTGGGCGGCGGCATGGGGCTGGTCTGCGCTTGCGACATCGCGGTGGCCTCCGAGACGGCGGTGTTCGCCACCTCCGAAGTGAAGTTCGGCCTGATCCCGGCCACCATCGGTCCGTACGTGCTGCGTGCCATTGGTGCGCGCCAGGCGCAGCGTTATTTTCAGACCGCTGAACGCATCGACGCCACGCGTGCGCTGCAGATCGGGCTGGTGCATGAAGTCGTCGGCGCCGCGGCACTGGATGCGAAGATCGACGAGATCGCCACCGCGCTGCGCGCCGGCGGACCGGCCGCGCAACATGCCGCCAAGCAGTTCATTGCCAACGTGGGCGGTCGACCGATCGACGATGCCCTCGTCGCCTCCACCGCTGCCAGCATCGCCCGCATCCGTGCCACGGACGAAGCGCGTGAAGGACTGTCGGCCTTTCTTGAAAAACGCGGAGCGGCCTGGACATGAGCAAGCGTCCTTTCGACACCGTCTTGATCGCCAACCGCGGTGAAATCGCGTGCCGCGTGATTGCGACGTGCCGGCGCCTGGGCATCCGCAGCGTGGCGGTGTATTCGGATGCCGATGCCAACGCGCGGCATGTGCGGCTGGCCGACGTCGCGCTGCATATCGGCCCGGCGCCGGCGCGCGAGAGCTATCTGGACATCGGGAAGATCATCAATGCCGCCAAGCGCAGCGGCGCGCAGGCGATCCATCCGGGCTACGGTTTCCTTTCGGAAAACGCCGATTTCGCGCGTGCCTGCGCCGACGCCGGCATCGTCTTCATTGGCCCGCCGGTGGCCGCGATCGAGGCCATGGGCAGCAAGAGTGCAGCCAAGTCGCTGATGGAACAGGCCGGCGTGCCGCTGACGCCGGGCTACCACGGCGACAACCAGGATGCGGATTTCCTGCACGCGCAGGCCGATGCCATCGGCTATCCGGTGCTGATCAAGGCCAGCGCCGGCGGTGGCGGCAAGGGCATGCGCCGGGTGGATCGCAGCGAAGATTTCCCCGCCGCGCTGGTGTCGTGCCGGCGCGAGGCTGCGTCCAGTTTCGGCAACGAGCATGTGCTGGTGGAAAAGTATGTGCTGCGCCCGCGCCATATCGAGATCCAGGTGTTCGGCGACACCCAGGGCAACCTTGTGCATCTGCACGAACGCGATTGCTCGGTGCAGCGCCGCCATCAGAAGGTGCTGGAAGAAGCGCCGGCACCGGGTATGACGCTTGAACGCCGCACCGCGATGGGTGCAGCGGCGGTCGAGGCCGCGCGCGCGGTGGGGTATGTCGGTGCCGGCACCGTGGAATTCATCGCCGCGCCGGATGGTGCGTTCTATTTCATGGAAATGAACACCCGGCTCCAGGTCGAGCATCCGGTCACCGAAATGATCACCGGGCTGGATCTGGTCGAATGGCAATTGCGCGTCGCCGCCGGTGAGCCGCTACCGTTGGCGCAGCAGGAGATTCCGCTGCGCGGCCACGCGATCGAAGCGCGCCTGTATGCCGAGGACGCTGATCGCGGATTCCTGCCTTCGACCGGAACGCTGGCGCTGTTCGATCCGCCGCAGGGCGAGGGCGTCCGCGTGGACAGCGGTATCGAGACCGGCGATACGGTGTCGCCGTTCTACGACCCGATGATCGCCAAACTGATTGTGCATGGCCCGGACCGCGACACGGCGCTGGCAAGGATGCGCCAGGCGCTGGCGACCACACGCGTGGCCGGTGTCGCCAGCAATGCCGGCTTTCTACAGCGCCTGATTGGGGTCGATTCGGCTTTCGCGCGCGCCGATCTGGATACCGGCCTGATCGAGCGCGAACACGATGCATTGTTCCCGCCATCCACGCCGGCTTCGCCCCGCCAGATCGCGCTGGCGACGCTGGCCGCGTTGCTGGATGAAAGTGCCGCGCGCGACGCTGCCGATCCATATTCGCCGTGGGCCGCGACCAATGGCTGGCGCCTGTCCGGCTCTGCCACGCGGCAATTGCGCTGGCACGAAGGTGACACCGTGCGCATCGCGAAGGTGCAGCACGAAGGTCGGGGTTGGCGCATCGAGGTGGACGGCGAACACTTCTCCGCCAGCGGCACGCGCGACGGGCATCTGCTGCACGCACGGCTCGATGGTGCCGCCGTCAGCGCCGCCGCGCTGGCGCACGAGGGTGCGCTGCATCTGTTCGATGGCGGCGCACCGCGTGTGCTGCGTTTCGACGATCCCATCGCGCAGGCCGAAAGCCACGGCGCGCACGGTGGTGATCTTTCCGCACCGATGCCCGGCCGCATCGTCGCGCTGCTGGCCGAACCCGGGAAAGTGCAGGCTGGCACGCCGCTGCTGGTGATGGAGGCGATGAAGATGGAACACACCGTCACCGCGCACCGCGATGGCGAACTGAAGGGCTACCGCGTCGCGGTCGGCGACCAGGTGGCCGACGGCGCCGCGCTGGTGGATTTCACGGCGACGGAGGACGAGGCATGAGCAGCAACGATCAGGTCCGCATCGTTGAAGTCGGCCCGCGCGATGGCCTGCAGAACGAATCCGCACAGGTGCCCACCGCGACCAAGATCGCGCTGATCGACCGGCTTTCGGCCTGCGGTTTTCCGGTGGTGGAAGCCACCAGCTTCGTCAGCCCGAAATGGATTCCACAGCTGGCCGATGCGGCCGAGGTGCTGGCCGGCATCACGCCGTGCGAAGGCGTGATGTATCCGGTGCTGGTGCCCAACGAAAAGGGACTGGAGCGCGCACTGGCATCGGGTGTACGCGGGATCGCCGTGTTCACCGCCGCCTCGGATGCCTTCAATCTGAAGAACACCAACATCGACGTGGACGGATCGCTGCAACGCCTGGCCCCGGTCGTGGCGCGCGCGCGCGAGGCCGGCCTGTGGGTGCGCGGCTATGTCTCCACCGTGCTTGGTTGCCCGTATCAGGGCGCGGTGCCGCTGGCCGATGTGGTGCGCGTGGCCGCTGCGCTGCACGAAATGGGCTGCGCCGAAATATCGCTTGGCGACACCATCGGCGTCGGCACCGCGAAGCAGGCCCGCACCATGCTGCAAGCCTGCGCCGCCGAAGTGCCGATGGAGCGCCTCGCGGTGCACTTCCACGATACCTATGGCCAGGCGCTGGCGAATGTCTTCGCCTGTCTGGAAGCCGGCGTGCGCGTGGTTGACGCCGCCGTCGCCGGGCTGGGCGGCTGCCCTTACGCGCAGGGTGCCAGCGGCAATCTGGCGAGCGAGGATCTGGTCTGGCAGCTCGACGGGCTGGGCCTGCGCACCGGCGTGGATCTGGACGCGCTGTGCGACACCGCGCGCTGGATCAATGCCGAACTTTCGCGCGAACCGGCCAGCAAGCTGGCGCGCATCCCGAACGAACGGCGCTTCGGCCGCGCGCACTGACGGTCAGGTCCAGCGCACAGTGGTGCTCGCTGCACGCCGGACCCGGGCATCACGGGCTTTCGAAGCCGTCGGCGAAGGTCGATTCCTGCGCCATCGGGCCGACGATGCGGCGCACGATGCCGCTGCCCATGTGATTGACGTACAGGTGCCCGGCTTCGTCCTCGCCGAAGCTGGTGATGGTGCCCATGCTGGTCCAGGTCTTCGCGATCGACCAGGTTCCACCGCTTTCGGTTGCGGCGAACACCTTGCCGCCCATGCCGTAGTCACCGAAGAACAACACCCCGTGCAGGCCGGTGTACGGGCCGCGATAACGGTAGCCGCCGGTGATCGAAATGCCGACGCTGCGCGGATAGACGACGATGGGGTCGGTGCGGCCGGGTAGCGTGCAGGCGTTCGAGGAACTGCCGCACACGTTGAACCCCTCGCAAACCTTCCAGCCGAAGTTCAGGCCGCTGGCGGCGCCGGGCACCAGGTTCATTTCTTCCCAGGTGCCCTGGCCCACATCGCCGATGATCAGGTCATGCGTCTGGCGATCAAAGCTGAAGCGCCACGGATTGCGCAGGCCGTAGTGGTAGATCTCGTCGCAGGCACTGGTGCTGCTCCCGGCATCACCGGCGAACGGGTTGTCGGGCGGGATGCCATAACGGCGCAGCGCAGGATCGGCGCCGCACAGGTCGGCCCCGTCCGGTGTGTCGGTGCTGTCCACGTCGATACGCAGCATCTTGCCCAACAAGGCAGGGGAGCTGGCATTGCCGCGCGGCACTCCGGTGGGCGCCGGTCCGGTGAATATGTCGTCCGCCGAGCAGCCACTGATCCCGGCCGGTGTCAACGACTGCCCGGCATTGCACGGGTCATTGCTGCTGCCGCCATCGCCCATGCCGACATACAGATAACCGTCCGGGCCGAAGTGGATATCGCCGCCGTTGTGGTTCGCGAACGGCTGGTATACCCGCAGAATGACCTGGCCGCTGGATGCGTTGGCCTGGTTCGGGTCTGTGCCCGAAACCTGATAACGGGCCACCACGGTGTCGCCACTGCTGTCGGTGTAATTGATATAGAACTGGCCGTTGTCGAGGTACTGCGGATGAAAGGCCAGCCCCAGCAGGCCACGTTCGCCGCTATTGCTGAAGTTCAACGGCGGCGCGGTACCGCCTGATCCGATATTGAGAAAGGGCGTGGCCAAGAGGTTGCCGTCGGAGTCCACCACCCGGATCTGGCCGCCTTGCGTGGCCAGGAACAGGCGGCCGCTGCCATCGCCTGCATGGCGGATGGCGAGCACGCCGGGCACGCCGGTGACCACGTCCTGGAACTGCACGTCGTCCAGCGCCGAGGCGGGTGTATCGGCGGGCCAGAGCAGGGCGGCAAACAGGCAGGCAGCGAGCAGGCAGGAGCCGATGGAATGCGCGTTCATCAGTGATTTCCCCGGTGCGTCCAGCGCGCTGCATGTATCGGGCGGCCCGTGCAGCGAGCGCTCCGGATGCTGCGTGTACGCGATCAGACGGTGGCCCCTGCGCCGCCTTTATACCGCAAAGGGACAGGCACAAAAACCATCGGCGGCAGTGCTGCAACGCCGCATGCGGACCGGGTGCGGATCAGTCGCCGGACAGCTTCAACGCGATCAGGGCCGAGGTATCGGCATCGCCGAAACCTTCTTCGACCAGGGTGTTGTAGTCGGCCAGTGCCTGCATCGTGGCGGGGTGCGCGACCCCGGCGGACGTCGCCGTGGCGCTGGCGATGTGCAGGTCCTTGAGCATGTGCGCGCACTTGAAGCCGGGGACGAACTCGCCACGCAGCATCGTTGCGCCGCGTTTGTCCAGAAACCAGTTCGCGGCCGCGCCCGAGCCCAGCGTCGGCAGCAGCGTGTCGGCATCCAGTCCGAGTTTCGCGCCCAGTGCCAGCGCTTCGCAGACCGCTTCGTTGATGCCGGCCACCATCACCTGATTGACCGCCTTGGTTGCCTGTCCGGCGCCGGTGACACCCATCAGCGAGATGCGTGCGGCGTAGCATTCCAGTGCCGGTCGCACGGTTTCCAGCAGCGCGGCCTCACCGCCGCACATGATCGAAAGCTTGCCGTTGCGCGCGCCTTCCACGCCGCCGGAGACCGGCGCATCGATGAACCCGATGCCGCGTTCGGCCAGTATTGCTGCGGCGCTGATCGCGGTATCGCGCGCCACCGTGGAATGGTCCACGACGATGCTGCCCGCTTTCAGCACGCCGGCCAGTGCGCGCACGTTGTCCAGCACATCGGCATCGGCCGATACGCACAGGAACACGGCGTTGCATTCGGCGTAATCGCCGGGTGACTGCGCGGCTGCGATGTTCAAGCCGGCGGCCAGCGCTTCAGCCTTGGCGAACGTGCGGTTGCCGACCACGGCCAGCAATCCTTTCGCGGCCAGATGCCCGGCCATCGGCGCGCCCATGGCACCGAGGCCGATGAATCCGCAGGTCAGTGGTGTGGTCATGCCGGGGGTCTCCGTTCGTTGCTGTCTCTCTCCCGCCAGAGGCGGGGAAGAGGGTTGGGGGTGAAGGGGCTTTTCGCCATCCAGAGCAAAAGCACTCGCGCCTGTGGCGCTCGCCCCTCGCCCTGACCCTCTCCCCTTGAACGGGGAGAGGGAACCATGGAGTTTTTCAGACCTTTCCGAGCGATTCGTCGGCCAGGTAGGTGTAGCCGGTCAGTCCGGCTTCCAGCGCGGCGGCAAGGTGTTCGGATTCCTCGGCCGGCAGCGCGGCGTCCGCGATCATCGCGGCATAGCGGGCGCGCAGGTCGGACAGCTGGTAGCCGACGTAGTCCAGCATCACATCGGAGGTGTCGCCGCGGCGCGAGCGCTCGAAGCGGTAGCCGTTGGCCTCAAGCCGCAGGTCCACCGCGTCGGTGTCGCCGAACAGGTTGTGGATGTCGCCCAGCGTGTCCTGGTAGGCGCCGACCATGAAGAAGCCGAGGCGGTAGCTTTCGCCAGGAAGCGGCTGGTGCAGCGCCATCGAGGTATCCAGATCGCCATCATCGACATAAGTGTCGATACGGCCGTCCGAATCGCAGGTCAGGTCGGCGATCACGCCGCGCCGGGTCGGGGCTTGGTCGAGCCGCGCGATCGGCATGATCGGGAACACCTGCTCGATGGCCCAGACATCGGGCACCGATTCGAACACCGAGAAGTTCACGAAATACTTGTCGACCAGCCGTTCGGCCAGTTCGTCCAGCACCGCGCGGTGGTTTTTCTCGTCGTAGGAGAGTCGGGCCCGCACGCCGTGCGCGATGGCGTAGAAAAGATCATCCAGGCGCGCGCGCTGGCGCAGGTCGAGCTGGCCCAGGGCGTACAGGTCCAGGCCTTCGGACTGGTAGTGCTGGGCCTCGTGGAACAGTTCCTTGGCCGGGCGCTCGCCGAGTGCGGCGTGCACTTCGCGCAGGTGGCGGATCACGGCCGGTTCGTCGTCTTCCGGTGGCGGCACCGAGCCTTGCGGCGCGGCCTCCACTTCCGAGACGTTGGCCACCAGCACCGCATGGTGCGCGGTCAGGGCGCGGCCGGATTCGGTCAGCACGCGCGGCGGCGGCAAGCCGTGCACGGCGCAGGCTTCGGCCAGCGGCTGCACGATGGTGGCGGCGTACTGGGCCAGGCCGTAGTTGATCGAGCAGAAGCCGCGCGAGCGCGTGCCTTCGTAGTCCACGCCGAGGCCGCCGCCCACGTCCATGTAGCGGATCGCGCAGCCGGCGCGCGAGACTTCGACGAAATAGCGCACCGCTTCGCGCATGCCGTTGGCGATGTCGCGCACATTGGAAATCTGGCTGCCCATGTGGAAGTGCAGCAGTTGCAGGCAATCCAGCAGATCGGCGTCGCGCAATTGCGCGATCAGGTCCAGCAGCTGGCGCGGAGAAAGCCCGAACTTGGCCTTGTCGCCGCCGGAGTTCTGCCATTTGCCGGCGCCCAGCGAGGCCAGCCGCATGCGCACGCCGAGGCCGGGCTTGACGCCCAGCGCGCGCGCTTCCTCGATCACCAGCGGCAGCTCGGAGGCCTTCTCGATGACGATGAAGGTGTTGAGGCCGAGCTTGCGGCCGATCAGCGCCAGGCGGATGTATTCGCGGTCCTTGTAGCCGTTGCAGATGATCGTGCCGCCCGGGCGCGAGAGCGCCAGCACCGCCATCAGTTCGGGCTTGGAGCCGGCTTCAAGGCCGAAACCTTCACCGGCGTGGCGCGCCAGTTCGCCGGCCACGCTGCGGTGCTGGTTGACCTTGATCGGATAGATCGCGGTGTAGCCGCCGGCGTAGTCCAGGTTTTCCATGGCCTGCGCGAACGCGCCCTGCAGGCGCCCGAGGCGGTGCCCGAGGATGTCGGAAAAACGCAGCAGCAGCGGCAGTTTCAGGCCCTGCGCCAGCGCCGCGTCGACGGCCTCGGGCAGGGCGATGTCCGGGCCCTGCGCGCCGTGTGGACGGACGGTGACGCGGCCGTGTGCATCGATGTCGAAATAGCCTTCGCCCCAGTGGGCGATGGAATAGGTGCGGCGGGCCGCGTCGATGGACCAGGCACTCATGGGCGGGCTGAACCGGTAAATGGGCGGCAGATGGTAACAAGGCGCGCATGTATGGAGGCGCCGGATGGCGTCGCCGGGGCGGCTGTTGCCGCGGAAACTCCAGCGCCGCCGGGTCAAACCGGAACCGTCGGCAACGGGCCTGTCCGGGCGGCGGGAGCCTGCGCCGCCGCATTCGGCTACAATCCGCCGGCTTTGCAGCCCCTTTCACCCTTCTTTGCGGAAACTCAATGAGCGCCGACGCCTCCACCTGGTTTTACGAGAACTTCGAGCAGTCCGGCTCGGCCATCGGCTTCCGGGTGAAGAAAAAGCTGGATGAAGTCCAGTCGCCGTTCCAGAAGATCGAGATCTGGGAAACCACCGATTGGGGCAACCTGATGGTGATCGACGGCGCGATCATGCTGACCTCGCGCGACAACTTCCTGTACCACGAGATGATGGCGCACCCGGTGCTGTTCACCCACAGCAATCCCAAGCGCGTGGTGATCATCGGCGGCGGCGATTGCGGCACGCTGCGCGAAGTGCTCAAGCACAAGGAAGTCGAGCACGCGGTGCAGGTGGACATCGACGAGCAGGTCACGCGCATGGCGGAAAAGTATTTCCCTGAGCTGTGTGATTCCAACGCCGATCCGCGCGCCGAGCTGCTGTTCGATGACGGCATCGCCTATATGAAGAATGCTGCGCCTGAGAGCATCGACGTGATCATCGTGGATTCCACCGATCCGGTCGGCCCGGCCGAGGGCCTGTTCAACGAGGCTTTCTACCAGTCCTGCGTCAAGGCGCTGCGTCAGGGCGGCATCCTGGTGCAGCAGTCCGAATCGCCGCTGGTGCACCTGTCGCTGATCAAGGCGATGCGCCACCACATGACCGCCGCCGGCTTCGCCCACTGCCGCACGCTGCCGTTCCCGCAGCCGTGCTATCCGACCGGCTGGTGGAGCTGTACGCTGGCACGCAAGGGCGGTGAACTGGCCGGCTACCGCGAGCGCGGAGCGCAGTCCAAGAGCTTCCCGACCCGCTACTACAACGTCGATGTCCACCGCGCCGCGCTCGTGATGCCCGAGTTCATGCGCGAGCTGGGCGAGTGATGAGGACTTCCCGTGTTGCTTGAACGCCTGCCCGAATTCATCAGCGCCCACCCGATCCTGTCACTGGGTTTTGTCGCACTGACCTTCGCGCTGATCGCCAACGAGGTGTCGCGCTTCACCCGTGGCTACAAGGCGCTGACGCCGGCGCTGTTGACCCATCTGATCAACCGCGAGAGCGCGCTGGTGGTGGACGTCAGCCCGATCAACGACTTCGAGAAGGGCCACATCGTTGGCTCGAAGAACGTGGTGATGAGCCAGTTCAGCCCCGAGAACACGCATCTGGCCAAGGCCCGCGAGCTGCCAGTGGCGGTGGTCTGCCGCACCGGCATGGTTTCGGCGCAGGCCGCCAAGCGTCTGGTCAAGGCCGGTTACCAGAAGGTCTACTGGCTCGAAGGCGGCATCGGTGCCTGGCAATCGGCGGACCTGCCGCTGGCACGCGGGCGCTGAGCCTGCGCATTGCCCAGAACCCTTGAAACGGCCTGCATGCGGGCCGTTTTCCATTCCGGGCCGATATTGATCTGCACGGCTTGATGCCGCACGGCTGCGCCGCACAACAGGATCATCGCGCGCCCGTTTCGGGTTCCTCGCACTGGTTTGCGGAAATGTCACGCACGCCGTTGCGCAGTGCGCGCAGGCCTTGTTGCGCCGGATGCCGGGGAACCCAGCCGGAGAAGTGATCCGCCCGCAGG
>Ga0265293_10003345_pt1 | contig 29916 bp, 27 predicted proteins | sample Munlanlewell138R_FD_192505 | JGI IMG/M metagenome (GOLD analysis project Ga0265293, IMG submission 192505) | Leachate microbial communities from a municipal landfill in Southern Ontario, Canada - Leachate well 138R | ecosystem: Engineered > Solid waste > Landfill > Unclassified | place: Canada... | reverse complement strand
CCTATGGATAGCCCGTGGATAACGCTTGACGCGTTACCCACCGCCTACCCACAGGGCGGCGGCTGTACACATCAACACAGGCTGCCAGCCAACAAGTTCAGACTCATCTACGGATTGGAATCGACTGTCCATAAATAATTTGTGTTGAAATCATTTCTCGAGGTATGATTTTATTCGGAATTATTCTCAAGCCAATATTTCGGGAAGGACACAACCATGAGCAAGACTTCTTTCACCCGGACCGCCGGTGCAATGGCGATCGCCCTGGCAGCCGGTCTGGCCGCAGCCCCCCAGGCACAGGCGGCAAGCCTGGAACAGATCAGGGAAGCGGACAGCATACGCATTGCCCTGGCCAATGAAATCCCCTATGGCTACACCGACCTTGACGGCACGGCCAGGGGCATGGGGCCCGATGTGGCGGCCCATATCATGGCGCAGCTGGGCATCGCCAACATCGTCTGGGTCACCACCAGCTTCGGCTCGCTCATACCCGGCCTGCAGGCCGACCGCTTCGACATGGTCGCGGCGGAAATGGCGATATTGCCCCAGCGCTGCAAGCAGGCCCTGTTTTCGGAACCCAACAGCTCCTACGGCGAAGGGCTCCTGGTCGCCAGCGGCAATCCCAAGGACCTGCATTCCTATGAGGCTTTTGCGACGTCGGCCGACAAGATCGCCATCATGGCCGGCGCCGATCAGCTCGAAATGCTGCAAAGCCTGGGCGTGGACGAGTCCCGCATGGTGACCATCACCAATAATGCGGACGCGATCTCCACCGTATCGACCGGGCGTGCAGATGCCTATGCCGCAACCAGTCTGACCGTGGGTGAGCTGGCCGCCAAGAGCGACAAGGTGGAGGCCGCCGCGCAGTTTGTCGACCCTGTGGTCGATGGCGAGACCGTACGCAGCTGGGGCGGCTTCGTATTCGCCATGGGTTCGGAGTCGCTGCGCGACGCGGTGAATGCCGAGCTGGCGAAATACAAGCAGACCGGGGCCTGGGCCGACACCATGCGTCGCTACGGCTTCAGCGATACCGATGCCGGCGAATCATTCAAGAAGACCACCGAACAGCTCTGCGCCGGATAAACCATCATGCAATGGCTCAGTTACACCGCGCCCCTGCTTGAAGGGGCGTGGGTAACCGTGCAACTCACGGTCTACTCCAGCATCCTGGGCACAATCTTCGCCTTTGCCTTCGGCATCGGCAAGCTGTCGGCCAACTGGCTGATCAAGGGCCTGGCCGTCGCCTTCATCGAAGTGTTTCGCGGCACCTCGCTGCTGGTGCAGCTGTTCTGGCTCTATTTTGCCCTGCCTGTCTTCGGCCAGGTCATCGGCGTGGATCTGCGCCTGCCCGCAGTGGCCGCCGGCACACTGGCACTCAGCCTGAACATCGGAGCCTACGGGGCCGAAGTCGTGCGCGGCGCCCTGCAGGCTGTGCCCGTCGCCCAGCACGAGGCCGCCAAGGCGCTCGACTTCACGCCACGCCAGACGCTGTGGCGCATCGCCCTGCCCCAGGCCATCCCTGAAATGATGCCCAGCTTCGGCAATCTGGCCATACAGAACCTGAAGGACACCGCCCTCGTGTCGCTGATCGGCCTGGGAGACCTGGCATTTCGCGCCGAGCAGGTACGCAATTTCACACAGGACAGCACCACCATATACAGCCTGCTGCTTTTCATGTATTTCGGCATGGCGCTGGTGCTGACCGCATTCATGCAGCTGCTCGAGCGCACCGTCGGGCGCTGGCGCGCCGGGAGCCACTGACATGCTTTTCGGCATTCCCTGGGACACGAGCAACGACTGGGCCTTCGCCGTCTCCATCCTGCCCATTCTCTTCAAGGGTCTGATCGTCACGGTACAGGCGACTGCGCTGGGTTTCGTGGTCGCCGCCATCCTGGGGCTGGTACTGGCCGCCATGAAATCGGCCGCGTCGCGCATCATTGCCTGGCCGGCACGGCTGATCACCGAGTTCATCCGTGACACGCCACTGCTGGTGCAGCTGTTCTTTCTCTATTACGTGCTGCCGGACTACGGCCTGGTCCTGCCGGCCTTCCTGACCGGCGCCCTGGCCCTGGGGCTGCAATACAGCGCCTATACGTCCGAGGTCTACCGCGCCGGCATAGAATCCGTCACCCGCGGGCAGATAGAGGCCGCGCATGCCCTGGACCTGTCCGCGCTGCGCACCTTTGTGATCATCATCGTGCCCCAGGCCATTCCACGCATCATTCCGGCCCTGGGAAACTACCTGGTGTCCATCATGAAGGATGTACCCGTGCTCTCGGTCGTCTCGGTGCTGGAAATGCTCAATGTGGCCAGGATCATCGGCGACCGCACCTTCAACTACCTGATCCCGCTGTCCCTGGTGGGCCTGCTCTACCTGATCATGACACTGCTGGCCGCCTGGGCGATACGCAGTCTGGACACGCGCCTGCCCAAAGATGGGATACCACTGAAATGACCGACACCGACCTGAATGCGCCCATCATCCGTTTCGAAAAAGTGGTCAAGCGCTTTGGCGAAGTCACCGTGCTCGACGGGCTCGACTTCTGTGTGCGCAAGGGCGAAAAGGTCACCATCATCGGCCCGTCCGGATCGGGCAAGTCGACGGTGCTGCGCATTCTCATGACACTGGAGACCATCGACGACGGCGTCATTCACGTGGCGGGCGAACCGCTGTGGCATGAACGCAGGAACGGCCGCCTGGTGCCCGCCGGCGAGGCACATCTGCGCCGCATGCGCAAGGCAATGGGCATGGTCTTCCAGCAGTTCAACCTGTTTCCCCACATGACCGTGCGGCGCAACATCACCGAAGCCCCCATGCATGTGCTTGGCCTGAGCCGCGACAAGGCGCGCCGGCGCGCCGAAAAATACCTGGATCTGGTGGGCCTGGCCGACCAGGCGGACAAGTTTCCCAGCCAGCTCTCGGGCGGCCAGCAACAGCGTGTGGCCATTGCACGCGCACTGGCCATGCATCCCGACATCCTGCTCTTCGACGAGCCCACATCGGCCCTGGATCCGGAGCTTGTGGGCGAAGTGCTCAATGTCATCCAGCGCCTGGCGGGCGAACACGACCTGACCATGCTGCTGGTCACGCATGAAATGCAGTTTGCAAAGGAGATCTCGGACCGCGTGTGCTTCTTCGACCAGGGCCGCATTGTCGAGGAAGGGCCGCCCGAACAGGTCTTTGGTGCGCCGCGTGAGGCCCGCACCCGGGCCTTCCTGAAGAACTTCCTGGAGGCGGACTAGTCCGACCAGCCCAGCACGCGCGCCAGACTGGCCTCGAAGATTTCCATGCCCTGAAGCAGCAGCGGATCGGGAATCGTCAGCGCCGGCATGATCTTGACCACCTGATCACGCTCGCCTGCCGCATGCAACAGCAGGCCCTGCGAGCGCGCCTCCTGTATCAGACGCCCGGCAAGCTGCGGGCAGCCGGAAATATCCAGCGCCTGCACAAGGCCGCGGCCGCGTACGCCCAGACCATGGCCCGGAAAGCTGTGCACCATATTATCCAGCCAGTCGCGCAACAAGGCCTCCTTGCGGCGCACCTGCGTGGTCAGCTGCTCATCGCGCCAGAACAGCTCCAGGGCGTGTCGCGCGCCCAGCAATGCCAGGGCGGCATCGGGCGTGCCCGGCCAGGAGACGCTGGCCAGCTGGTCATGGCGCGGCAAGGCCAGCGCCGGATCGCTGAGCAGCAGCGACAGGGGCAGGCCCAGACCCGAGAGCGCCTGCGAAAGCACGACAATATCCGGCCGGACGCCGGACGCCTCGAAGCTGAAGAAATAGCCGCTGCGCCCGCAGCCGACGCGGGTCTCGTCCATGATGAGCAAAATACCGTGACGCCGGCACAGTGCCGCCAGCTCGCGCAGCCAGCGCCAGCTGAGCACATTCATCCCGCCCTGGGCCAGAATGGTCTCCACCACCATGGCCGCCGGCAGGCCGCGCGCACTGCGTCTGAGCCGCTGCAGACACTGTTCGACCAGGGCAATGGTATCGATGTCGGGACCCAGGCACTGGTCGTAGGGCATGAAGTGGACGCTGGCCGGCTGTGCACCGCCGGCCACGCGCGCCAGGCAATCCGTCACCATGCCCGACACCCAGCCCTTGCTCACATCCTGCAGGCGTGAACCGAAGGCGATCACATCACGGCGTCCCGTGGCCCGGCGCGCGTGCTGCAGGGCAAGTTCAAGCGCATGCTGACCGCCGGGACCGGCCAGCTGCATGCGCATGCGCCAGCCGCGCGGGCGCAGCAGCGTACGGTCGAACAGATCGAAGAAATCGTGCACCAGGTCCTGATGATGCACATGCCCCAGCGGCAGGCCGCGATGGGCCAGACGCCCGTCGACGCAGGCCAGCAGCATGGGATTGGCATGCCCGTAATTGAGCTTGCCTTCGGCGCTGTGGAAGTCGATCAGATCGCGTCCGGCGTGACGAAGGCGATAACCGTCGATGGCCTGTGCCGGACCGGGCAGGCCGGTGCCGGCAGCCAGGGCGCGGGCAAGACAATGCGCGAGGCGCGCGTCCATCAGAATATTTCCCGGCAGTGCCTAGACGGCAATGCCCGACTCGGGCTGTGCACCGTCGGCCACGGGCACGTCAAGAATGGGAGAGGCGGGGACATCCGGTGCCTCGGTTGCCACTTCGCTATCGGACTCCATGAGATCGACAATCCGCTCCAGTGCCAGCGTGATGGTGGCCCTTTCGAGCTCGGGCAGTGCATTCAGCGAATCGGCCAGTTTCTGCTGCAGGGGCGACGGTGTGCGGTGCGCCAGCGCCACGCCTTCGGGTGTGGCCGTGATGAAAACGATGCGCCTGTCTTCGCGCCCGCGTTCCCGCTGGATCCAGCCCTTGTCTTCGAGACGGTCGAGAATGCCCACCACGGTACTCGGACTGACGTGGATCTCGCGGCTGATGGCGGTTGCGGTAAGCGGCCCGTTATCCACGACCGCACGCAGGCATACGAGCTGCGGTGCGGTGATGTTGCTGTATGCCGACAGCTGGCGCGAATGCAGGGCGATGGAACGCGTGATGCGACGCAATGCCCGCAGTATGCGCAAATCATAGGACGCCACGGGCGCAGAGGTATTTGACATGAAGCCCACCAGAAAGCAAATTTGTCTATGAATCAACCATATACCCGCAAACCACCAAGGTCAAGCCGTGCCGCCCACGGTCAGCCCGTCAATGCGTATCGTGGGCATGCCCACACCGACAGGCACACTCTGGCCGTCCTTGCCGCAAGTGCCCACGCCGGAGTCCATGCGCAGGTCATTGCCGACCATGGCGACACGCGTCATGGCCTGGGGGCCGTTGCCGATCAGGGTGGCGCCGCGCACCGGGCGCGTGACGCGCCCGTTCTCGATCAGATAGGCCTCGGAGGCCGAGAACACGAACTTCCCGCTGGTGATATCGACCTGGCCCCCGCCGAAATTGACGGCATACAGGCCGCGATCGACCGACGCAATGATTTCCTGCGGGTCTTCCCTGCCCGCCAGCATATAGGTATTCGTCATGCGCGGCATGGGCAGGTGGGCAAAAGATTCGCGCCGGCCATTTCCGGTAACCGCCGCGCCCATGAGCCCGGCATTGAGATGATCCTGCATATAGCCGCGCAGGATGCCATCCTCGATGAGCACATTGCTGCGCGTCGCATTGCCCTCGTCGTCCACATTCAGCGAGCCGCGCCGTCCCGCCAGCGTCCCGTCGTCGATGACGGTGACGCCGGGTGCGGCGACGCGCTCGCCGATACGCCCGGAAAACACACTGGAACCCTTGCGATTGAAATCGCCCTCCAGACCGTGACCCACGGCTTCATGCAGCAGTATGCCGGGCCAGCCCGAACCGAGCACCACCGTCATCTCGCCCGCCGGCGCCGGAGCGGCCTCGAGATTGACCCGGGCTTCGTGCGTGGCCCTGTCCACATAAGCCTGCAGCAGTTCATCGGTGAAGCAGTCAAGCGCGCAGCGCCCGCCGCCACCGGCCGTGCCGATTTCACGCCGGCCGTCACGCTCGGCGATGACGCTGAGCGACAGCCGTACCAGCGGCCGCACATCCGCCGCCAGACGCCCGTCGGACCCCGCCACCAGGATCACGCTGTACTCGCAACCCAGACCGGCCATCACCTGGATGATGCTGTTGTCCGCCGCCCGCGCCATGCGCTCCACACGCTCGAGCAGCGCCACCTTGTCGCGCGCCGGCAGGCTGGCGACCGGGTCCAGCGCCGGGTACAGCGGCATGGCGGAATCCGGCATGCGCCGTGCCACATGGTGCCGCCCCGCCCCACGGGCGGCAATGCTGCGCACCACGCCCGCCGAGGCCATGAGCGCCTCCGGCGACAGGGCGTCGGAATAGGCAAAAGCCGTCTTTTCGCCACAGATGGCGCGCACGCCCACGCCCTGCTCTATGGAGAAGTTGCCGGTCTTGACAATGCCCTCTTCCAGGCTCCAGCCTTCACGGCGTATGTACTGGAAATAGAGATCGGCGTAATCGACGCGATGACGGAAGATGTCACCCAGCGCGCGCGCCATGTCGGTTTCGCTCAGCCCCCAGGGCTGCAGCAACAGGGATTTGGCGGTGGCCAGGGCCTGGAAAGCCGGCTCGGACGGATTCATAGATACCCACAAACGATGAAATTGATGCCATCAGGCGAGGCCCGTGTGCCGGTCCGGCGTATCGCCTGAAAACCTCAGAGCCGGCGGTGCCGCAAGGCAGGCAGGCGCTGGCGCACCGCAGCCAGGTGTTCGGAGTCCAGCTGACCCGTCACCAGACCCGGCCCCTGCGCAACACTGTCGAGCACTTCGCCCCACGGGTCTATTAGAACAGAACGACCCCAGGTGCGTCGCCCGCTGTCATGCCGGCCACCCTGGGCGGCGGCGAGCACATAACATTGATTCTCTATCGCGCGTGCCCTGAGCAATACTTCCCAATGCGCTTCTCCCGTCGTCCAGGTAAATGCCGAGGGCACAACGATCAAGCCGGCTTCATTGAGGGCCCTATAGAGTTCCGGAAAGCGCAGGTCATAGCAGATGGACAGGCCGACATCGCCAAAAGGCGCACGAAAAACCTGGGGCGCGTTACTGCCCGGAACAATAGTATTGGATTCGGAAAACACTTCCGTACCATTATCAAAATCAAATAGATGAATCTTGTCGTAGCGGGCCACACACTGCCCTTCGGGATCAAACACCAGGCAGCTGTTGTAAATACGATCCGGCTCCCCTGATTCAAGGGGAATGGTGCCGCCGATCAGCCAGATGCCATGCTCGCGTGCACTTTCCCGGAGGAAGGCCTGCAAAGGCCCTTCTCCCATGGGCTCACGCACCGCCAGCTTGTCGGTATCACGCAAACCCATGAGGCAGAAGTATTCCGGCAGCAATACCAGTTGCGCGCCTTCTGCGACGGCGCGCCCAATCCAGTAGCGCGCCTGATCGAGATTCTCCTGCATATTGGAAGTGGACACCATTTGCACGGCCGCCACTTTTATGGATTCAAGAATTGTCATGGCTTCCTCCATTCACGCATTTTCATTCCTTGCTGTTTTATACTATTATTTCATTCCTTTTGTTCCGCCAGCAATGGTTTTCATTATCTTTACAAGGATCTCAAGATGATTCCTGGTCAATATCTGGACGAAAAATCCAAAATAGAAAGCGAGATACAGAAGCTTGAAAAAGAAGTCGAGGCACTTCAGGCCCGCCATCGCGGCCCGGCACTGGACGCCATCGTGAAAGCGATGCAGGAATATGACATCAGCCCGGAAGACATCGCCCAGGCGTTTCGCAAGGGAAGCAAGCCCGCGCGGCGCAGCACGCGCATCGCGCCCAAGTACATGAATCCCGCCAGCGGCCAGACCTGGTCCGGGCGTGGCCGCACGCCGCGCTGGATGGCCGAAGCCGAGGCCCGGGGCGAGCCGCGCGAGCGCTTTCTGATCGAGAGCGCGGCGCAGTCCTGAAATGCGCAGCGATCTGTCCCCCGCAATCTCGCGTCATGACTACGAGCCATTCGGATATCGCCTGCATCGCGTCCACCTGTGTTTCGAGCTGGACCGCGAGCAGACCCGGGTCGAGTCCGAGCTTGAATTCGAGCGCCTGGGAGATGATGATATCCCCCTGGTGCTCGATGGTGAAGCGCTTGACCTGACGCATATCAGTCTGGATGGCCGCACACTGGCGCCATCGGCGTTCACGCGGGATGCGGGGCGGATCACCCTGCTGCCGCAGGCGAGGCGTTTCGTCCTGCGCATCCACAACCATTGCCACCCCCGGGCGAACACCAGTCTCATGGGCCTGTACGCCTCGGGCGAGCACCTGTTCACGCAATGCGAAGCCGAAGGCTTTCGGCGCATCACCTGGTTTCCCGACCGGCCCGATGTCATGGCGCCCTACCGGGTCACACTCCGGGCGGACCGTGCCGAGTTTCCCGAGTTGCTGTCCAATGGCAATCCGGTATCGCTGCGCGAACTGCCTGAAGGCCGTCACGAAGCCGTCTGGGAAGACCCCCACCCCAAGCCCAGCTATCTGTTTGCCCTGGTGGCCGGGCGCTTCGATTGCCGCGAGAAGACGCTTTCCACACGCAGCGGGCGCGAAGTCCTGCTGCAGGTGTTCAGCGATACGGGGACACGGGATCAGACGGCCTGGGCACTGGAATCCCTGGAGCGCGCCCTGCGCTGGGATGAGGAACACTACGGTCTGGAGCTTGATCTGGACCGCTTCATGATTGTGGCGGCGCGCGACTTCAATATGGGCGCCATGGAGAACAAGGGGCTGAACATCTTCAATTCAGCCTATGTGCTCGCCAGTCCCGACACGGCAACCGATGCCTCCTACCGTGCGATCGAGGCGGTCATCGGTCATGAATACTTCCACAACTGGACGGGCAACCGGGTCACCTGCCGCGACTGGTTCCAGCTTTCGCTCAAGGAAGGGCTTACCGTCTTTCGCGAGCAGAGTTTCTCGGCCGACATGCTGGCCCGCGGCCTGGAAGGCGAGGCCGCGCAGAGTGCACGCGCAGTCAAGCGCATCCAGGATGTGGACATCCTGCGCAGCAACCAGTTTCCCGAAGATGCGGGGCCGATGGCACACGCCATCCGCCCTGAAAGCTATCGTCAGATCAGCAACTTCTACACGGCAACCATCTACGAGAAAGGTGCGGAAGTCATCCGCATGCTGCACACCCTGCTGGGTGCCGACGGTTTTCGTGCGGGCATGGACGAGTACTTTCGCCGCCATGACGGCCAGGCCGTCACCTGCGATGACTTCCTCAACGCCATGCAGGCCATCATCCGGCAGCAGGACCCGGACGCCAATCTGGACATTTTCCGCCGCTGGTACGGGCAGGCAGGCACACCCCGGGTGGAATTTGACCTGGAGCACGATGCCGCCGCCCGCAAGGTGCGCCTGACGCTGCGCCAGTCCAACCCGGCCGTGGGCATGGAAAAGCTGCTGGCCGGCGACGCGGTCAAGCCGCCGCTGCACATTCCGGTCGCCATCGGCTTTCTGGATGGCGAAGGCCGGACCCTGCCTTTTGATGATGGCACAGACACCCGTATCCTGCCCCTGACCCAGGCAGAGCAGACATGGTGTTTCGACGACATGGGGGCGAAGCCCGTATTGTCGATACTGCGGGGCTTCTCGGCGCCCGTCATCCTCGGGACGCCGCGCAGCGAGGCGGAACTCGCGCTGCTGGCCCGCCACGATGTCGACCCTTTCGCGCGCTGGCAGGCCATACAGGACCTGGCCGGTGCCGAACTCCTGCGCCGGCTTCGTGAGCATCAGCAGCGTCCAGGGGCTGCACTCGCAGGTCACGAAGCCGCCGGTCCGGTACTGCTGGCCATCTGGCAGGGCCTGCTGGATGATCCCGGCCTGGCGCCCGACTATCGTCATCGCACATTGCAGCTCATGACGCCCACCCGGCTGATGCTGCAGGCGCCCGAGATGGATCCGGCAGGGGCCAGCGTAGTGCACCACGGACTGCACGGCGCACTCGGACACGCGCTGCAGGACAGCTGGCATGCCCTGTATCTGGCGCAGGCAGAAGTGGCCCGGCGGCCGTTTCGCCCGCACCCGGTCGACGCGGGGCAACGCGCACTCCGGGCACTGGCCCTGGGCTATCTGCTGGCCGGCGGCCATCCGCAGGCCCATGCGCTGGCGCAGGCGCACTATCGCGAAGCCAACAACCTTACGGACCGCCTGGCGGCACTGGCCGCACTGGCACGCCATGCATCCGAACAGGCCGGCAGCACACTCATGGCCGATTTCTTCGGGCGGCACGCCCGTCGCGACCCGCAGGTGATGGATGCCTGGTTCCGTCTGCAGGCCACGGCACGCTGGGCCGGTGTGGCGCATATGCGGCGGCTGATGGCGCACCCTGAATTCTCCCTGCGCAACCCGAACCGCGCACGCGCGCTGGTATTCCAGTTCTGCCTGAATAATCCCGAGGCGACGCACTGCCCCGAAGGCTATGATTTCTGGGGCGAACAGATCCTGGCGCTCGACAGCCTCAATCCTGAAGTGGCTGCGCGTCTGGCGCGCGGACTTGACAACTGGGCGCGCCACGTTGAGCCGGCACGCAGCGGCATGCGCGACATCCTTCTGCGCCTGCAGGCCCATTCCGGGCTTTCGCGTCCCGTCTCGGAAATCGTCGACAAGGCGCTCAGCCTCTGAACAACACTTTTGCGGAGCATTCGATGATTCACACTCCCCTGTCCGGGTGGCTGCAGGCGCAGACCACGGACACCCGGCTGCAATCACTCATACAGACCGTGGCCGACACCTGTCGCAGCATTAGCACCCGTGTCGCCCAGGGCGCACTGGGCGGGGTGCTGGGCAGTGAAGGCACGGAAAACGTGCAGGGCGAAATCCAGAAGAAGCTGGACGTACTGGCAAATGACATGCTGCTGGAGGCCTGCGCAGGCAATCCCGCCATACGGGCCCTGGCATCGGAGGAAATGCCGGACATGCAGCCCCTTGCCCATGCCGATGCCGACGGCTATCTCCTGCTGTTCGATCCGCTGGATGGCTCATCCAATATCGACGTGAATGTGTCCATCGGCACCATCTTCTCGGTACTCGATGCGCCGGCCGGCCGCGAGGTCCGGACCGCGGACTTCCTGCAGGCGGGCACGGCCCAGCGGGCCGCCGGCTACGCCATCTACGGCCCGCAGACGCTGCTGGTGCTCAGTCTGGGCGACGGGGTGAGCATGTTCACGCTCGAACCCGGCAGCGGCGAATGGCTGCTGACGCAATCCGGCGTGCGCATTCCGGAAAAAACACGGGAATTCGCCATCAATATGTCGAACCGGCGCCACTGGGAAGCACCGGTAGGCCGTTTCATCGACGAATGTCTGGCCGGAAGCGAAGGCCCGCTCAAAGAGGACTGGAACATGCGCTGGGTAGCCTCCATGGTGGCTGACGTGCATCGCATCCTGTCACGCGGCGGCGTCTTCATGTACCCGCGCGACCAGCGCCCTGCGGTACGCCAGGGCAAGCTGCGCCTGATGTATGAAGCCAACCCCATGGCCTTCCTGGTGGAGCAGGCCGGCGGTGCCGCCATCGACGGCGGCACGCGCATCATGACGCTGACACCGGGCGGCCTGCATCAGCGCACGGGCGTCATCCTGGGATCGCACGAGGCGGTGGCGCGCCTGCAAGGCTACCACCGCAACTGAAGCCCGGCCTGCTACAGGGTCACACTACACTACAGGGTCAGTACCGTGGCGCCCACAGTCTGACGGCCGGCCAGTGCCTCATGCGCCTTGCCCGCATCGGCAAGCGCAAAGCGCTGGCCGATATGCAGGCGGATACTGCCATCGAGCACATGCCCGAACAGTTCGTCGGCCGCCGCCTGCATGGTCTCTTGCGTGGGCACATAGGAGCCCAGCGTGGGCCGCGTGACGTAGAGCGAACCCTTGGCCGCCAGTATGCCCAGATTGACACCATCGACGGCGCCCGAGGCATTGCCGAAGCTGACCATCAGGCCACGCGGCTGCAGGCAGTCGAGCGAGACCAGCCAGGTATCCTTGCCCACGCCGTCATAGACCACAGGCAGGCGTGCGCCATCGGTGAGTTCGCCCACGCGGGCGACCACATCCTCGCGCGTATAGTCGATGACTTCCCAGGCACCGTTCTCGCGCGCCAATGCCGCCTTTTCGGGGCTGGAGACCGTGCCGATGAGCTTCACGCCCAGGGCGCGCGCCCACTGGCAGGCGATGAGGCCCACACCGCCCGCAGCGGCATGAAAGAGAATGGTTTCGCCCTTGTCGAGCCGGTAGCACTGGCGGAACAGGTATTGCACCGTGAGCCCCTTGAGCATCATGGCCGCCGCCTGCTCGAATTCGATGCCATCGGGCAGCTTGACGACCTGCGCTGCAGGCACGTTGTGCGCTTCGGCATACGCACCCAGAGGGCTTTGCCCGTAGGCCACGCGATCACCCACCTTCAGATGGCTGACCCCGGCGCCCACGGCCTCGACCACGCCGGCCGCCTCGGAACCCAGGCCATGCGGCAGCGGGCGCGCGTACAGCCCGGTGCGAAAATAGATATCGATGAAATTGAGCCCTATGGCCTTGTGCCGGATGGTAACCTCATCATCCTGCGGTGCAGGCAAGGTGACATCCTGCATTTCCAGAACTTCCGGCCCACCATGCTGACTGACGCGAATCGCCTTGATTTGAATGCTCACAACCATCACTCCTTGATTGAGGGGATCCTCACGGTTCCGCCGCCCCGCACCCTGCCATGATGACTCGTTCACGCGCCCTGGCCAGCATCCACCTTGCGGCGGTGCTGTTTGGGCTCACCGCCATTCTGGGAGAACTGATCAGGACCGATGCCATTGCCATCACGGCCGGACGATCGGCATTTGCCGTTGCCACCCTGTTGCTGGTGTTGCGCTCGCAGGGCGGTTCGCTCTGGCGCAACATCACGCCAACCAGTATAGCGCTTCCCACTCTGGCGGGCGCCCTGCTGGCCGTGCATTGGGTGAGCTTTTTCCTCGCAGTGAAAACGGGGGGCGTGGCCATGGCCACGCTCGGGTTTGCCAGCTTTCCGGCCTTCATCACACTGGGTGAGCGCTTCCTGTTTCGCGAGGCCATACACCGGGATGAATGGTGTGTGCTGGCGCTCGTCAGCCTGGGGCTGATCCTGGTGACACCTTCGGTCGACCCGGCTGACCAGAACGCCGTCGGCCTGGCCTGGGGCCTGTTCTCGGGCTTCTCCTTCGGGCTCTTCACGCTCGCCAACCGGCGCGCCGCCGGCGGATTTTCAGCATCCCGGCTGGCCGCCATCGAAAACCTCGTCGTCCTCGTGCTCACCCTGCCGTTTGCCGTCTCCGGGCTGGGCGGCATGCACGCCATCGACTGGTTCTGGCTGGCCGTACTGGGCACCTTGTGCACCGCCTTTTCGCACGCCCTGCTGGTGGCCAGCCTGAGCGTGCTCAAGGCGCGCAGCGCCGCCGTGGTCATTGCGCTCGAACCCGTCTACGCCATCGGTTTTGCCGCGCTGCTGTTCGGCCAGATTCCGGATCTGCGCGCACTCGCCGGCGGCTGCCTGATGGTGGCCGCCATTGCCTGGTCGGCCCTGCGCCGCGCCGACTGAGACTGGATCAGGCACGCAACAGGGCTTCGACCACGGCCTGGCCGACTTCCACCGTCGTCGCCTTGCCGCCCAGATCCGGTGTGCACACACCATTTTCCAGCACCGTCTCTATGGCCTTGACCACCGCCCCGGCCGCCGGCGCATGGCCGAGGAAATCCAGCATCAGCGCACCGCTCCAGATCTGGCCTATGGGATTGGCAATGCCCTTGCCGGCAATATCGGGGGCCGAGCCGTGCACCGGCTCGAACAGCGACGGGAAACGGCATTCGGGATTCAGGTTCGCCGATGGTGCAATACCGATGGTGCCGGTGCATGCCGGGCCCAGATCCGAGAGGATGTCGCCAAACAGGTTGGAGGCCACGACCACATCGAACCAGTCGGGGTGCTGGACAAAGTGGGCGCACAGGATGTCGATATGATATTTGTCCCAGCGCACATCGGGGTAGTCCGCGGCCATGGCCTGCACCCGTCCGTCCCACCAGGGCATGGAGATGGAAATGCCGTTGGACTTGGTGGCCGCCGTCAGGTGGCGGCCGCGCTTCTGCGCAAGCTCGAAGGCAAAGCGCAGCACGCGGTCCGTGCCTTCACGCGTGAACACGCTTTCCTGGATGACGATCTCGCGCGGTGTGCCCTCAAACAGGATGCCGCCGCTGTTGGAATACTCGCCTTCGGTGTTTTCGCGGACGATGAAGAAATCGATGTCACCGGGTGCGCGGTCGGCCAGCGGCGAGCGCACGCCTGGCATCAGGCGTACCGGGCGCAGATTGATGTACTGATCGAACTCCCGGCGAAAGCGAAACAGTGATTCCCACAGGCAGATGTGATCGGGCACGATGTCCGGCCAGCCCATGGCGCCGAAGAAGATGGCCTCGTGCCCGCCGATGCGCGCCTTCCAGTCCTCGGGCATCATGCGGCCATGGCGTGCGTAATAATCCGAGCTCCAGTCGAGCTCGTCCCACTCGAAGGCAATGTCGTAGCGGGAGGCGATGGCCTCGAGCACGCGCAAACCTTCGGGCATGACTTCCTTGCCGATGCCATCACCGGCAATGACTGCAATACTGTGTTTTCTGATCATGATGTTCCTTGTGTTTCTCAGCGCCGGCCCGTGAGGGTGCCGAAAAGACCGCGCAACAGGCGGCGGCTGGTGCGACGCGCCTCGGTCTTGAGCACCGATTGCACGATGCCGTCGCGCCGGCCGCCGCGCGGCCCGACGGAGCCGAAGAAGAATTCGCTCACTACGCCCACCACCCCGCTATCCGCCGGCCCGGCCCTGGCGGCCTGCTCGTGCGCCGCCTGTGCCTGCGCCTCGCTGCGGGCCTGCAGGATCTCGTAGGCGGATTCGCGGTCGATGGCGGCCTCGTACTTGCCATGCAGGGGCGAGCTGCGGCGCAAGCCGGACAGCACCTCGGGATCCGCCGGCCCGATGCGGCTGCCCGGCGCCATCATCCACACCCGTTCCGTGGGCGTGGGCCGTCCCTGCGCATCGAGCATGGAGACCAGCGCCTCGCCCACACCCAGCTGGCTGATCGCCTGCTCGATATCCAGGCCGGGATTGGGACGCATGGTGGATGCGGCAGCGCGCACCGCCTTCTGGTCACGCGGCGTATAGGCGCGCAGGGCATGCTGGATGCGGTTACCGAGCTGGCCCAGCACCGTATCCGGGATATCGAGCGGATTCTGTGTAACAAAGTAGATACCTACCCCTTTGGAGCGCACCAGACGCACCACCTGTTCCACCTTCTCGAGCAGCGCCGGCGGCGCCTGGCGAAACAGCATATGGGCCTCGTCGAAGAAGAAGACTAGCCGCGGCTTGTCCAGATCACCCACTTCGGGCAGGCCTTCATACAGGCTGGAAAGCAGCCACAGCAGGAAAGTCGCATACAGCCGCGGCGACTGCATGAGCCGATCGGCAGCCAGGATGTTGACCACCCCCTGCCCACGGGCATCGACGCGCATCAGATCGAAGATATCCAGGGCCGGCTCGCCGAAGAACAGATCACCGCCCTGGGACTCCAGGCGCAACAGGCTGCGCTGGATGGCACCGATGGTTGCCGGAGAGACGTTGCCGTAGCGCAGACGCAGCTCGGCCGCGCGCTCGGCCGCGTGGGCCAGCATGGCCCGCACGTCCTTCACGTCGAGGACCAGCATGCCCTCCTCGTCGGCCAGGCGGAACACCATGTTGAGCACGCCTTCCTGGGTGTCATTGAGCTCGAGCATGCGCGCCAGCAGCAAGGGCCCCATATCGGAGGCCGTGGCGCGCACCGGGTGTCCCTGCTCCCCGAAAAGATCCCAGAGCACCACGGGACAGGCACCCCATTGCGGCTCGGGCAGTCCCAGCTTGTCGAGGCGCTTCTGCAGGCCGGCGCTCGGGCCGGCGGCCTGGGCCACGCCCGTGAAGTCACCCTTGACATCCGCCATGAAGACAGGCGTACCCATGCGCGAGAAAGCTTCCGCCAGCACTTGCAGGCTGACGGTCTTGCCGGTACCGGTGGCGCCGGTAATGCAGCCATGGCGGTTGGCCATGCGGGGCAGCAGGATGGACCGGGCTTGCGGGTTCTGGGCAATGACGACGGAATCGGGCATTTTGACTATGATCAGGAGAGAAGGCGGGAACAAGGCGGCAGCGCCGGTTTCCCGAGTGTAAACAATCCGGGCGGGCATTCGCGGTTAAAATGTCTTTTTTTCACTTTATTGAATCGATTGATATTTTATGGCCGGTCATAGCAAATGGGCGAACATCCAGCACAGAAAGGGGCGCCAGGACGCCAAACGGGGCAAACTCTGGACGAAGATCATCCGCGAGATCACCGTCGCGGCGCGTGACGGCGGCCCCGATCCCGAATCCAATCCTCGCCTGCGTCTGGCCTGGGACAAGGCCACCATCGCCAACATGCCCAAGGACAACATCCAGCGGGCCATCCAGCGGGGTGCAGGCGGTGCCGATGGCCAGAACTACGAAGAGATCCGCTACGAAGGCTATGGGGTGGGCGGTGCCGCCGTCATCGTCGACTGCATGACGGACAACCGCCAGCGCACCGTTTCCGAGGTACGCCATGCGCTCACACGCCACGGCGGCAACCTGGGCCAGGACGGCAGCGTCACCTTCCTGTTCAAGCACTGCGGGCAGTTCATCTTTGCCCCCGGCACCGACGAGGATGCCGTCATGGAAGTGGCGCTCGAAGCCGGTGCCGAAGATGTCGACACGGACGAGGACGGCGTCATCGAGGTCATTTGCGAACCTTCGGACTACGGCGCCTTGAAATCGGCCTTCGAAGCGGCCGGCCTGGTGCCGGAAGTGCAGGACGTCATCATGAAGCCGCTCAATGAAACCGAGCTGACGGGCAAGGACGCGCAGACCATGCAGAAAATGCTGGATATGCTCGAGAGCCTGGACGACGTGCAGATGGTCTACACCAACGTTGTCTTCGACGAGACGGAAGAATCGCTCAACTAGGCGCCTCTCGGGTGCCGGCGGACATTGTTATGAAGATACTGGTAGTGGGCGGCGGTGGTCGTGAGCATGCGCTGGCCTGGAAGCTCGCCCAATCGGAACGCGTACGGAAAGTGTATGTGGCGCCCGGCAACGGCGGCACCGGCAGCGACGCCCGTATGGAGAACGTCGCCCTCGCCGCGCCCGAAGCGCTGGCGGCATTCGCACGCGCCAACGATGTGAGCTACACCGTGGTCGGGCCCGAAGCGCCGCTGGCCGCCGGTGTGGTCGATGTCTTTCGCGATCAGGGCCTGGCGATCTTCGGCCCCACGCAGGCGGCGGCACAGCTCGAAAGCTCCAAGGACTTCGCCAAGGCCTTCATGCTGCGCCACGGCATTGCCACAGCGGCCTATCAGAGCTTCACCGATGCCGAAGCGGCGCACGCCCATGTCGATGCGCATGGCGCGCCCATCGTCATCAAGGCGGATGGCCTGGCGGCCGGCAAGGGCGTGGTGGTGGCGCAAAGCGTCGACGAGGCGCATGCCGCCATACGCCACATGCTGGGTGATGCGGGCCTGGGCCAGGCGGGTGCGCGCGTGGTGATCGAAGAGTGCCTGGAAGGCGAGGAAATCAGCTTCATCGTCATGTGCGACGGCGAGCATGTGCTGCCCCTGGCCAGCAGCCAGGATCACAAGCGCCTGCTGGACGGCGACCAGGGCCCGAATACCGGCGGCATGGGTGCCTATTCACCCGCACCGCTGGTGACGCCGGTGCTGCATGAGCGCATCCTCGCCGAAATCATCCACCCCACGCTCGACGGCATGCGCAAGGATGGCAATCCGTTTTCCGGCTTCCTGTATGCCGGACTCATGGTGGGCCCCGGCGCCGACGCCGGGCGCAGCCTGCGCCTGCTGGAATACAACTGTCGCATGGGCGATCCGGAAACCCAGCCCATCCTGATGCGCCTGCAATCCGATCTGGCGGAAATCTTCGCCCGGGCCGTACAGGGCCGACTCGACCCCCGGGCGGCGCGCTGGGATCCCCGTACGGCACTGGGCGTGGTTATCGCTGCGGCGGGCTACCCCGGCACGGTACGCACGGGTGATGCCATCACCGGGCTGCCGCCGGAAAGCGCGGACTGCGTCTGCTTTCATGCCGGCACCCGGCTGGAAGACGGCGTGCTGCGCAGCTCGGGCGGACGCGTGCTGTGCGTGACCACCCTGGGTGATTCGGTGACCCAGACGCGCGACAAGGCCTACGCCGCCATCGATCGCATCCAGCTCGACGGCATGCAGTTTCGCCGCGACATCGGCTGGCGCGCCCTGCCCTCCACCCACGGATAGACATCATGCCTGTACCCATCGCCACCGCCCACGAATATTTCCTGGACCTGCAGCAGCGCATCGTGAGCGCGCTGGAAGCGGCCGACGGCACGCCCTTCAAGGCGGATCACTGGAAGCGCGACGAAGGCGGTGGCGGCATCAGCCGCTATCTCGAGGACGGCCCCCTGCTGGAGCGCGCCGGCGTGCTGTTCAGCCATGTGCAGGGCAAGGCCCTGCCGCCTTCGGCCAGTGCCCACCGGCGCGAGCTTGCCGGCCGTCCCTGGGAGGCCATGGGCGTGTCGCTGGTGTTGCATCCGCGCAATCCCTGGGTGCCCATCACGCACATGAACGTACGCCTGTTCGTGGCCCACGCCATGCCGGGCAGCACGGACGAGGAAGTGTTCTGGTTCGGCGGCGGCATGGACCTGACGCCCTGCTACCCTTTCGAGGAAGACGCGGTGCACTTCCACACCATCTGCCGCAAGGCGGTGCAGCCATTCGGCGAAGACCGCTATCCGGCCTACAAGACCTGGTGCGATCAGTATTTCCACCTGAAGCACCGCAACGAGACGCGCGGCGTGGGCGGCCTGTTCTTCGATGATGTGAACACGCCCGACTTCCATCACAGCTTTGCCATGACGCAATCGGTAGGCGATCACTTCCTGGAAGCCTGGTTGCCCATCGTCGAACGCCGCCGCAACCAGGAGTACGGCGAGCGCGAGCGCGACTTCCAGGCCTACCGGCGCGGGCGCTACGTCGAGTTCAACCTCGTCTTCGACCGTGGCACCCTGTTCGGCCTGCAATCGGGCGGGCGCACCGAGTCCATCCTGCTGTCCATGCCGCCGGTGGCCCACTGGCGCTATCGCTGGGAGCCGGAGCCGGGCAGCCCCGAGGCGCGCCTGGCGGAATTCCTTACCCCGCGCGAGTGGCTTTGAGCGCAAGCCGTGTCGGCCTCTTGGGAGGCAGCTTCGATCCCGTGCATCTGGCGCACATCACCATTGCGCAAGCGGCATACACCCAGCTGCATCTGGATGAAGTCCAGCTCATACCCGCAGCCCGGCCCTGGCAGCGCAGCCCGCTGCAGGCAAGCAGCGAGCACCGGCTCGCCATGCTGGCCCTTGTCTGCGAGCGCCGCGACTGGCTGCGCATCAACACCCTGGAAATCGAGCGCAATGGCCCCACCTATACGATAGACACGCTGCGTGCATTGCCGCCCGACATCGCTTATTACTGGATACTCGGCGGCGACCAGCTGCGCAATTTCTGCAGCTGGCATGCCTGGCAGGAGATCGCCGCAAGCGTGCAGCTGGCGGTGGCACCCCGTGCAGACGGCCTGACTGCCATACCCCGGGCGCTGGAAGCGCACCTGAGCAGTCTGGGACGCAGGCTCATACATCTCGAGCTGCCGTGCCAGCCGGTCTCGGCCACCGATATCCGCGCGCGTATTGCCGGGCGCCGGGAAGTGGCCCACCTGCTGGATCCGGCCGTACTCGACTATATCCGCGAACACGGCCTGTATCTTGAATCCTGACACGGCTGACACAACCCGCGCACCCATCACTTCGGAGACAGACCCCCCATCATGAATCTACAGAGAATGCAACGCCTGGTCATCGACGCCCTGGAAGACGTCAAGGCCCAGGACATCAAGGTCTTCAACACCTCACACCTGACCGGACTCTTCGACCGCGTCATGATTGCCAGCGCTGCATCCAACCGGCAGGCACGGGCCATCAGCAATCATGTGGTGGAACGCGCGAAGGCGAAGGGGCTGGAAGTCATCGCCATCGAAGGTTACGACGCCGGCGAATGGATACTGGTCGATCTCGGCGACATCGTGCTCCATGTGATGCAACCGGCCATGCGCCAGTTCTATCATCTGGAAGAACTCTGGGGCGACAAGCCGGTACGCGTCAAACTGCTGCCCCAGTCCACGCTGCCATCAGCGGACGTGGCGGCCCAGGGCAGCTGGAGCGACGGCACGCCGGCATGAAGCTGCACGTGCTGGCCGTGGGCACGCGCATGCCCGCCTGGGTCGATGAGGGCTGGAAGGAATATGCCCGGCGCCTGCCTGCGGATTGCGCGCTCATGCTGCACGAAATCCGTCCCGAGCCCCGACGCTCGGGAAAGACGGCCGCCCAGCTGATGCAGGCCGAAGCCACGCGTCTGCGTGGCGCCATTCCGGCCGGTGCCCAGGTGATTGCCCTGGACGAGCGGGGCCGGCGCCGGCGCACGGAAGATCTGGCGCGGGATCTGGAAGACTGGCGCCATGACGGGCGCGACCGCGTCTTCCTGATCGGCGGCCCGGATGGCCTGGCGCCGGCGCTCAAGGCCGAGGCCCAGGCGCTGTGGCAGCTCAGCGATCTGACGCTGCCCCACCCGCTCGTTCGCATCGTGCTGGCCGAGCAGATCTACCGGGCCTGGGCTATCATCAACAATCACCCCTATCATCGCGCCTGACGGAGACAGCAAGGCATGAATCAACGCCGCACAAAAATCGTCGCCACCCTAGGTCCGGCCACTTCCGATGCCGACACCATAGAAGCGCTTATCCTTGCCGGCATGGATGTTGCCCGGCTCAACTTCTCTCATGGCAGTGCCGACGACCACCGGCGTCGCTGCACGCTGGTACGCGAGCTGTCCGCACGTCACCAGCGCCATGTCGCCGTCATGGGCGATCTGCAGGGCCCCAAGATCCGCATCGCGCGCTTTGCCGAAGGCAGCGTCATGCTGGAGCCGGGCCAGGCCTTCACCCTGTCCAACCGGCATGACAAGCAAGCCGGCACTGCCGGCGTGGTTGGTGTGGACTATCCGCCGCTGGTCTCGGACTGCCATCCCGGCGACGAGCTGCTGCTCGATGACGGGCGCATCGTGCTCCAGGTCGAAAGCGTCGAGGATGAGGCCGTACACACGCGTGTCGTGCAGGGCGGGGCCCTGTCCGACAACAAGGGTATCAACCGGCGCGGCGGCGGCATCTCCGCGCCCAGCCTGACCGAGAAGGACCGGCAGGACATCACGCTGGCGGCCGAGCTGGCGCTGGACTATATTGCCGTGTCCTTCCCGCGCCGGGGCAGCGACATGGAGCAGGCGCGCGAACTCATCCGCGCCGCCGGCAGCGATGCCTGGATCATTGCCAAGATCGAGCGCGCCGAGGCCGTCGCCGATCACGAAGCGCTGGACGGCATCATCGCGGCCAGTGACGGCGTCATGGTGGCACGCGGCGACCTGGGCGTGGAAATCGGTGATGCCCGTCTGGTGGGCCTGCAGAAGCGCATCATCCGTCACGCGCGCACACGCAACAAGCTCGTCATCACGGCAACGCAGATGATGGAGTCCATGATCAACAACCCGCTGCCCACCCGCGCCGAGGTCTCGGACGTCGCCAATGCCGTGCTCGACTACACCGACGCCGTGATGCTGTCGGGCGAAAGCGCCGCCGGGCACTATCCGGTGGAAACCGTCAGCGCCATGGCGCGTATCTGCGTCGGTGCAGAGAAGGAACCCTCCATGATGCGCTCGCGCCATCGTCTGGATGAGGTGTTCACGCGCTGCGACGAGACCATCGCGCTTTCGGCCATGTATGCCGCCAACCATTTTCCCGGCATCAAGGCCATCATCAGCCTGACTGAAAGCGGGCATACGCCGCTCATCATGTCGCGCATCCGCTCCAGCGTGCCCATCTACTGCTATACGCGCCATGCACCCACGCAGCGCCGTGCAGCACTGTTTCGCGGTGTCTATACCGTGGCCTTCGACGCGTCCACCCTGGATCCCGTGGAGATCGGCCAGCGCGCCGTCCAGGCCCTGCAGGATCTGGGCCATCTGCAGACCGGTGACAAGGTGGTGCTCACCCATGGAGACTTCTATCGCCAGAACGCCTTTCACAGCGGCGGCACCAACACCCTCAAGATCCTGACTGCAGGCTGATCGCGTGGCTGCGCTGGAGCTGCTGCTGGCCTCCGCCAGCCCCCGACGCCATGAAATCCTCGACCAGCTGGGCATTGCGCATCGCGTCGTGCATGTGCCGGCGCCCGAAGGCGAGGACGAACCCCGTCTGCCGGGCGAAACGCCCAGGTGTTATGTCTGCCGTACGGCACGCGAGAAGGCACAGCAGGCACTCGCCTGGCTGCAGGGTCTGCACACATATCCGCGCACGCATCATGACGCGCCGGCACTGCCCCGCCCCGAACACGCCCTGGTACTGACGGCCGATACCTGCGTCGTGCTCGATGGCGAGATCCTCGGCAAGCCCGCAGATGCCGACGATGCCGCCGCCAGCCTGCGCCGGCTCTCGGGGCGCAGCCACCAGGTGATGACCGCCGTTGTACTTGCGCATGGCGACCGGCGGCTCGAAGCCCTTCAGGAAAGCATTGTCCAGTTCGCCGTCCTGGACGACGACATGATTGCGCGCTACTGCGCCGGCGGCGAACCCATGGGCAAGGCCGGCGCCTACGCCATCCAGGGCCGGGCCGCCGCCTTCGTGCGCCATCTTTCCGGCAGCCATTCCGGTGTCATGGGCCTGCCGGCCTACGAAACCATCCAGCTGCTGCGCCGGGCCGGCATGCCCGTTTGAGCCTATGCCCTGCAAGGGTTTGCGGGCTTGGACCCAACATCTTGGTGTACTATGGCGTGCTCAGTACTCGCGTCCGCAGCAAGGGGTGCGGGTGCGAGCGCTCGAGCATCAAGTCAAGAATCAGAGAGGTCAAATCATGAAGAAATTCGTACAACAAGCACTGGTTGCAAGCTTGTCCTCGCTGGCACTGGGGTTGTCCGCACAGGCGGCCGACTGGCCAGAGCCCGGTCATACGGTCGAAGTCATCCTGCCCATCGGCGGTGGCACCGGTACGGGTGACGCCCTGGGCCGCATCGTGGCGGACGGGCTGGAAAAACAACTGAACATCAAGGCGGTTCCGCTGAACAAGCCGGGCGCCAACGGCATCATCGGTGCCACGGAAGCATCCAAGGCCAAAGCAGACGGCTACCACCTGCTCTTTTCCTGGGCCGGCACCCTGGCGGTCAATCCCAGCATGTTCAAGAAGCTGAGCTACGATCCCGTCAAGGATTTCGAAGTGATCGGCCTGGTTGCAGAAGTCCCCAACATCCTGGTAATCAACAAGGATCTGCCGATTCATTCCGTGGATGATCTGGTCAAGTACGCCAAGGAACACCCCAACGAGCTCAACGCCGGCTCTACCGGCATCGGCAGCTCCATGCACCTGGCCGCCGAGCTGTTCCAGAACGAAACCGGAACCAAGCTCGAGCACGTACCCTACAACAGCCCCGCCGAAGGCACGACTGACATGATCGGCGGCGACATCCAGATGATGTTCCAGTTGGTGCCCGGCATCCGTGCCATGGTCGAGGCTGACCGCGTACGCGCGCTGGCCATCATGAGCGAGCAGCGCTCGCCGGTGCTGCCGGATGTTCCGACAATGGCCGAGCAAGGCTATCCCTCACTGCTGTCCTCGACATGGTTTGCACTGCTGGCCCCCACGGGCACGCCGGACGCCGTTCTGGACAAGCTCAACGAAGGCCTGAATGGCCTGCTCAAGGACGAAGCCGTTCTGGAGAAGCTGAACAGCCTGGGCGCCAGCCCCCTGGGCGGCACGCGTGAGCAGGGCAACAAGCACCTGGTGGATGAAACCGCCAAGTGGGCCGAAGTCATTGAAAAGGCCGGTATCCAGAAGCAGTAAGCGTGAGCAGCAACACGCCCGTTGGATGGCTGGGCCTGGGGGCCATGGGCATGCCCATGGCCCAGCGCCTGGTCGATGCCGGCTACCGCCTGATGCTATGGGCGCGCCGGCGCGAGGCGGCACAGCCCCTGCTTGAACAGGGTGCCCTCTGGGCTCCCGATCTGGCGAGCCTGGGCCGGCAATGCCGGCAGGTCTTCACGATGCTGCGCAGTACCGAAGATGTGCTTGAGGTGCACAGCGCGCTGGCGCCGCACCTCGGCAGCGGCAGCGATCTGATCGACCTGACCACGGCGGGGCCCGTAGCCGCCGACCGGCTCGCGCCACTCATGGCGCAGCATGGCCTGCACTGGCTGGACAGCCCCGTCACCGGCGGCGTCCGGGGCGCACGGCAGGGGCAGCTCACGCTGTTCGTCGGCGGTGAGGAACCGGTGCTGGAGCGCCTGAAGCCATTGCTCGCGCCACTGGCCGGCCAGATCAGCCATTGCGGCCCCGCCGGCAGCGGTTATCGCATGAAGCTCATCAACCAGGTCATGATGGCGGGCGCGCTGACCGGCGTGGCCCAGGGCGCTGCGATGGCACGCGCAGCGGGACTGGATGCGGAGCGTGTCCATACCGCGCTGTCACACGGATCGGCATCGGGCTGGATGTTTTCCGCCTATGTGCGCAAGATGATTGCCGCCGATCCCCAGGTCGGCTTCACGCTCGGAATGCTGCGCAAGGATCTGAAGCTCGCCCGGGAGGAAGCCCTGGCACTGGGCATCAACGCACAATTGCTGGATGGCCTGCTCGAACGGATTGAGCAGGCCTGCAGGCAGCACGGCACGCAAGCCGGGGTACAAAGCCTCGCCTGGACGGCCTGAGCTGCCCGGATGACACCCGTCGGGCCCGTGCCCGATCCCGGGCGTCTTGTTTCAACACAATCATTGGTATTTCGACGGCATGAAGAAAATGGATCACTGGGAACGCGTCCAGGCCTGCATTGCGGGCGAAGCGAGCGATTATCCGGCGGTGTCGCTGTGGCGTCACTTTCCGGAAGAAGACCTGCATGTATCCAAGCTGGTGCTGCGCACACTGGAGTGGCAGCGCAAATGGGATTTTGACCTGGTCAAATACTCACCTTCGGGCACCTACAGCGCCGAGGCCTGGGGCGCTTTCTCGCAATACCTGGGCATCAGCATCGGCGCGCGCTCGGTAATCGAGCCGGCCATCCGCAAGCCGTCCGACTGGGATCTGATCAAGCCGGTATCGACACGCATCGGCCCGATCGCACGCCAGAATGAGGCGCTGGCCCATATCACGCGCAACCTGCGCGGCGAAGCACCGGTGCTGATGACCATCTTCAGCCCGATCACGACCGCCTTCAAGATGGCGGGCGATCGCCTCTACGCCGATTTGCGCCTGTACCCGGACAGCGTCGAGGCGGCGCTGGCGGCCATCACCGAAACGACCATAGAGACGATCAACGACAGCCTGGCCGCGGGCGCGGATGGTATCTTTCTGGCCACCCAGCAGGCCTCGCATCGCCTGCTTGACGTGGCGGAGTTCGAACGCTTCGGCAAGCGCTTCGACCTGCAGATCCTCGCGGCTGTGAAGGATCGCACGCGCGTGAACATGCTGCATGCCCACGGTCATGACATCATGGTGGAAAGCCTGGCCGACTACCCGGTGCACATGATCAACTGGCATGATCGTGAAACCCTGCCCTCCCTGCGGGAAGGCATGGACGCGTTCAAGGGCAAGGCGCTGGTTGGCGGCCTGAGCGAGATGCAGGTCATGATGCAGGGTTCGCAGGATGATATACGGCGCGAGGTCGAAGACGCCATCGAGCAGACGGGCGGCCGGCGCCTGATGCTGGCACCCGGTTGCGTGCTGCACATCGAGACGAGCGACGAGGCCATCCGCACCGTGATCGACACCGTACGCCGGCCGCGCTAGCGACTGGCACGGCCCGGCAACCCGGGCCGGCAACTCAGGCGGGTGCGAGTACCATCAGGAGATCCCTGGACTCCACCCGCGTGCCTGCAGCAACGGTAATGTCACTCACGACGCCGTCGCAGGGGGCACTCAGGGTGGTCTCCATCTTCATCGCTTCGATCACCAGCAGGGGATCCCCGGCAGTCACACGCTGACCGTCCGTTACGGCCAGACCGGCGATCATGCCGGGCATGGGCGCCGCCACATGCGCCGGATTGCCCGGGTCGGCCTTGGGACGGGCGCTCGCCGGTGCCTTGCCTTTTTCGGCCACCTGAACCACACGCGACTGCCCGTTGAGCTCGAAGAATACGCGCCGCCAGCCATTCTGATTCGCTTCGGTGCTGGTCAGATAGCGGATTACCAGCGTCTTGCCCGCTTCGAGGTTGACTGTGATCTCGTCATGCGGCTGCATGCCGTAGAAGAAAGCGCTGGAGGGCAGTATGGACAGATCGCCATAACGGGCCCGCTGTGCGGCATATTGCTCGAACACCGCCGGATACATCAGATAGGACGCCAGGTCGGTGTCGCCCGCAGCTTCCGCCTCCAGCATGGCGCTTGCCCGGGCACGGGCGGCCTCCAGATCCTCGGCAGGCAGCAAGGCACCGGGCCGGCCTTCAATGACCGGCTGTCCCTTGAGCACCTTCTGCTGCAAGGCCTCGGGAAACCCCCGCTCCGGGCGACCCAGCGCACCGCGGAAGAACTGGGTGACGGATTCCGGGAAGTCAAGTTCGCGATCCGGGTCGAGCACATCATCGGCCGTCATGCCGCTGGTCACCATGTACAGCGCCATATCGCCCACAACCTTGGAGGTGGGCGTCACCTTGACGATGTCGCCGAACAGCTGGTTGACCGTGGCATAGGCATCGGCCACTTCCGGCCAGCGGTGCTCCACGCCGAGCGCGCGTGCCTGGGCCCGCAGATTTGTATATTGTCCGCCCGGCATGGCGTGATGGTAGACATCTGCAGTGCCGCTGCGCAACTCGCTCTCGAATGCGGAATAGCCCTGGCGCACCACTTCCCAATAGCGTGATATCTGACGCAGGGCCAGCGGGTCCAGGCCGGTGTCGTGCCGCGAATCCCGCAGGGCCATGACGATGGCGTCGAGATTTGGCTGCGAGGTGACGCCGCTCCAGGGTGCCATCGCCGCATCCACAGCGTCGCAACCGGCCTCTATTGCCGCCAGCACCGAGGCCGAACCGATACCGCTGGTGTCGTGCGTGTGAAAATGCAGGGGCAGGCGGGTCTCGGAGCGCAGCGTACGCGCCAGCAGACGTATCGCCTCGGGACGGCAGACACCCGCCATGTCCTTGATGCAGAGAATATGCGCTCCGGCCTTCTCGAGCGCATGCGCGTGGCGCACGTAATAGGCAAGATCATAGACGTTGCGCCCACCGTCCAGCACGTTGCCGGTATAGCAGATGGCCGCCTCGCACAGTGCGCCCGTCTCGAGTACCGCGTCGATGGCGACGCGCATATTGTCGACATCATTGAGCGCGTCGAACACGCGGAAGATATCGATACCGTTGAGCGCAGCCTGCCGCACGAAGTGGCGCACGACATTGTCAGGATAATTCGTATAGCCCACTGCATTGGAAGCGCGCAACAGCATCTGCAGCAGAAGGTTGGGCATTGCTTCACGCAGGCGGCGCAGACGATCCCAGGGATCTTCGTGCAGAAAACGCAGGCTCACATCGAACGTGGCCCCGCCCCAGCACTCCACGGAGAGCAGCGCCGGCAGCATGCGGGCATAATACGGCGCAATGCGCACCATGTCGTCCGTACGCATGCTGGTCGCAACGAGCGACTGATGCGCATCACGCATGGTGGTGTCCGTGATGAGCGCCTTTTCATACGCACGCATCCAGCGTGCAAAGGCTTCGGGACCATCCGAGCGGAGCCGGTCACGCAGGCCCGTGGGCGGGGCATCGCCATGCAAGACGCTGCGGCCGGGCAACGGCGCAACCGGCACATGCGCCGGCAGCTTCCGGCCCTGGACAAGCGGATTGCCATTGACGATGACTTCCGCCAGAAAACCGAGCAGGCGTGTCCCACGATCCCGCCGGGGTTCAAACCTGAACAGCTCCGGCGTGCGGTCGATGAAATCCGTCGTGCAATCGCCACTGCGAAAGACGGGATGATTGATGACGTTGAGCAGGAACTTCAGGTTCGTGGACAGGCCACGCACCCGGAATTCACGCAGTGCACGATCCATGCGGGCAATGGCCTCTTCGTCATTCGTGGCCGAAGTGGTGACCTTGACGAGCAGCGAATCATAATACGGCGTGATGACGGCGCCGCCGTAAGCCGTCCCGGCATCCAGCCGCACACCCAGGCCGGCCGGGCTGCGGTAGGCCAGCAGGCGTCCGTAATCGGGCACGAACTGGTTTTCAGGATCCTCGGTCGTGATGCGGCATTGAATGGCGCTGCCCCTGAACACGATATCCTCCTGGGCCGGAACGCCGGACTCGGGCGTGCCGATGCGCGCGCCGGCTGCGATACGGATCTGTGCCTTCACCAGATCGATATCGGTCACCATCTCCGTCACCGTATGCTCCACCTGTATGCGGGGATTGACTTCGATGAAGAAGAATTCGCCACTGTCGCGATCCAGCAGGAACTCGACGGTCCCGGCATTGCTGTATTGCACGCGCCGCCCGATCGCCAGCGCGGCATCGCACAGGGCCTGGCGAATCTGGGGATTGGCGCTCAGAAAGTGCGCGGGTGTACGCTCGACCACTTTCTGGTGACGCCGCTGCACCGAGCAGTCACGCTCGTACAGATGCACGAGATTGCCATACCCATCGCCAAGCAGCTGGATTTCTATGTGCTGGGCCCGCCGGATACGCCGCTCGAGATAGACTTCGTCATTGCCAAAGGCAGCACCGGCCTCGCGCCGCGCCTGTTGCACGCTCTCGAGCAGCTGCGCTTCGTGGTCGATCTCGCGCATGCCGCGACCGCCGCCGCCCCAGCTGGCCTTGCACATGAGCGGATAGCCCACTGCAGCGGCCATCTGCGTGATGGTTTGCGCATCTTCGGGCAGTGCGGCACTGGCGGGAACCACCGGAGCGCCGGCCGCCTGCGCCAGCGCGCGCGCCGCCACCTTGTTGCCCAACTGGCGCATGACGGATGGCGAAGGTCCGATGAAAGTGATACCAGCCGCGGCACAGGCTTCGGCGAACTCCGGGTTTTCCGAGAGAAACCCGTAACCGGGATGAATCGCGTCCACGCCTACAGTACGCGCGACGGCCAGAATGGCCTCGATATCGAGATAGGCTGCCAGAGGTTTTCCAGGGACTCCGATGCAATAACTCTGATCGGCCTTGAAGCGATGCAGCGAAAACCGGTCTTCGTGTGAATAGATGGCCACCGTCTCGATACCAAGCTCTGCGGCGGCGCGCATCACACGAATTGCGATTTCACCGCGATTGGCAATCAAAAGACGATTAAATGAGAAATTATTGCTTTTCAACGAGGTATTCATGACGGCTCTGAAAAGTTCAGTGCCAAATATACCTTATTATTTATATTTGTCACAAACAAAAACACCCCGCATGTATTGATGCGGGGTGTTTTCGTTGTATCGGGTTGCCTGACGATGACCTACTTTCACAGACGCGAGGTCCACTATCATCGGCGCGAAGGCGTTTCACGATCCTGTTCGGGATGGGAAGGAGTGGGGCCACCTTGCTATGGTCGTCAGGCGAAAAAAGGGGAATCAGCACGGATATGAGGTAGTGCATGTGCGCAGTTGATTTGATGCGCCTGCATGCGGATTGTGTTTGTGTGTGTTGTGGCACGGCACTTCACAAAGGGCAACGCACCCTTTGGCCATAACCTCTCATCAAGGTTATGGGATCAAGCCGCACGGGCAATTAGTACTGGTTAGCTCAATGCATTGCTGCACTTACACA
>Ga0265293_10003343_pt1 | contig 29920 bp, 19 predicted proteins | sample Munlanlewell138R_FD_192505 | JGI IMG/M metagenome (GOLD analysis project Ga0265293, IMG submission 192505) | Leachate microbial communities from a municipal landfill in Southern Ontario, Canada - Leachate well 138R | ecosystem: Engineered > Solid waste > Landfill > Unclassified | place: Canada... | reverse complement strand
TTATCTATCTATTACTTTAATTCCCTAGATATTTTACGCACCAAAGGCTTTAAGCTTTATTATCGCTTTACATTTCGTTGGTGCAACCGGATATATCTACTTGTCAAAGTTCATAAACTTATTATACTGTTTTAAGTTAAGTTTTGCAATAACGGCTTCACCACCTTTCGTTAATAAATATTTGTATTATTTTACAAATTTTTATAAAAAACTTTCGACTGTTACTAGCCTCCCATCTATTTTTATAAACTTATTTCCTTTCATCTCCACATATAGTATATCACAATAATTAAGCAAACAAACGAAGGCTACTATACATCTCTAAGCTGCATTTCGCTAACGTTTCCTAACATTGCAAAAGTTATATCTCTTTAGCTACCTGTGAACTGTAACAGCAAAAGAGCTCTCCTTGCTATCTATTGACAAATTAGAAGCTTGTGTTATTATATTATTATAGAAAGCGCGCCACATATAGCGCCTTTCATGCGCATAATTATTAAAGATAGAACTCAGCATTTTCGAAAGGGGAAATAAATATGGCACAGAGGCATGTATACTTTGACAAAACCGAGTTGGTACTGGCATTCGCACAGGGAAAGAAGTTCCGCTCATTAAACTTATCCTATGATCAGATAACCAGAATACAATTTGATGAATGCACAGAATACAGTCTTTTCCGCAGAGTACCTTCAGAAAAAATTACGGTAGTAACACCTAAACGCGGTGAGCCTATCGTCTATACAAAAATGAAAGAAAAGAAATTTTTTGATGAGTACAAAGCAGGATTTGAAAAATTTGCCAAAGATAACAGAATAACATTTCAGAATAATCTTGGTACTGAATAATATTGCTACTACTAAGTAGTTTTATAAAAATGCTAATATAACTTAACTTAATCTTTCTACGCAGCCGAGGACCATCAGATGGTGCGATTTGTTAAGCTTTGTTTAATTCGTACATATGCATACAACATATGGATGTAATATATTAATTTTAAGTAAAATGGGTGGCTATGCCACCCTTATTATTTAAGTATACATAAATATGTGTTTAACCAGTCGCATAGCACACCATCCACATTTGCAACTGACTATTCACCTGCCAAACCATACACATTTCAGCCTTTCAGATGACTTACCTGCCTAACTAACTAACCAACCAACCAACCAACCAACCAACTTCATTACGCCCTTAATATTTGAGCTTGCCGTTCCTCTTTAAATTGATTTGTATACAGATTATAATAGTAACCTTTTCTGTTGATGAGCGTACTATGGTTTCCTTCCTCAATAATTTTTCCGTCTTTTATAAGCAGAATTCTATCTGCAGAGCGAATTGTCGATAGTCTATGCGCAATTATAAAGCTGGTTCTACCTTCGAGAACTAATTGTATTGCATATTGAATCATCAATTCTGTCTCTGTATCAATAGAAGATGTAGCTTCATCTAGGACTAAAATACATGGGTTTGCCAATATTGCCCTAGCATACGAAATCAGCTGCTTTTCACCTGTCGATAGCCTTCCTCCCCCTTCTCCAACTTCAGTATCGTAACCTTTCTCAAGCTTTCCTATAAACCGGTCAGCATTTACCAAAGCTGCAGCATCCTCTATTTCTTTATCTGTTGCATCAAGCCTGCCATATCTTATATTTTCACGGATGGAACCACTGAAAAGATGAGGTGACTGAAGTACATATCCTAAGTTTGACTGTAACCATAATTGGGATTTCCTCCTGTAATCCTCACCATCAACCATTATTCTCCCTTTTGTAGGCTCGTAAAACCTACAGGCAAGATTGACTATAGTACTCTTCCCCGAGCCTGTTTCCCCAACCAGCGCTATAGTCTCCCCTGCTTTTACATGAAGGTTGAAGTTGTGAAGCACTTTTTCTCCATCCTTATATGTAAACGATACATCCTCAAAAATAACTTCTCCTTTTACAACAGACCAGTTTTCGACTTTTGGCGAAAACACATCACCCATTTTTTTAATAACATCGTTAGAGTCAACTATTTCAGGTTCAGTTTCAATCATTGAAAGAATTCTTTCGGCGGAAGCCTGTGCATATTGAAGCTCTGCAAATATTCGTGCCATCTCCCTTATGGGTTCAAAAAACTGAACGGTATACGATATAAATGCAACTAGGGTTCCATAGCTCATTATCTCCATAATTACACTTTTGCCTCCGAACCATAGCGCAAGACCTGTTCCAATACTGCCAAGAGCCATGACGATAGGCATATATATAGATGACAGTATTGCTGCAGTTACCGACGATGAGTACATTTCACCGGTCAGTTCTTGAAATTCAACAAGATTTCTTCCTTCTCTTACAAGAGTTTTGGTTGTACGTGCTCCTTGGATTCCTTCATTAAACCCTCCAGTAATTCTTGAGTTGGTTTTTCTTACCGTTCTGTAGGAAGCAAGTATTCTTTTCTGAAAATAAACACTCGCTACTGCCAAGCCCGGTAAAACTGCGAAGGTAATCAAGGCTAGTTTCCAGTGCATAATTATCATCGCAACCATGACAAACAGCATCATAGTAACACCCCATACCAAGTCGGTAAGTCCCCATGAAATTGTTCCACTAAGCCTCTGGATATCAGAGGTCATCCTTGCCATTATCCATCCAACAGGGGTTTTATCATAATAGGAAAAGGATAACTCTTGCAGCCGTTTAAACCCGGTTTTTCTAAGGTCATAGCATACACCCATTTCTATTTTTCCTGCCAGAGCAATCAGAAAATAAACAGTTACGCCTTGTAGAATAACCATGAATAAGTATATAACTGCAAAATTTAAAAGTCCTGTAAACTGGCCCACCATTATAAAATTATCAACAGCATATTTGGTAAGCAGCGGGAAAACCGCATCTGTTGCTCCTACCACTACCATTAATACAGTCAAAATTATCAGGTATTTTTTATGTGGCACAGCGAACTTCGCCAGTTTCTTCCATAGCCCCCAATCAAATCTTTTTATATATTCCTGTTCTGTAAACGCATCCATAATATCACTTCCTAACTTATAGCTTTTGACTGTGTGAGAGTTCAAGCTCATCTTCAAGAGAGTTCTGAAGCTCCCAAATTCTCCTGTACAATCCTTCCCTTTCAATCAATTCTTCATGGGTTCCTGACTGCACAACTTTTCCATGCTCTAGGACTATTATCTTATCCGCTTCAGACAGGGTGGTTATCCTGTGGGATATTAAAATAGTAGTTACATTCCCGCTTCTTTCCTTTAGGGCTTTTCTTATTGCCGCATCAGTTTCGGTATCTACCGCACTCAGTGAATCATCAAATATAAGAATTGGGCAATTGCGTATTATCGTTCTTGCAATTGCAACCCTTTGCTTCTGTCCCCCTGACAGAGTCACTCCCTTTTCTCCAACCGGGGTGTCATATCCTTTCTCAAAATCCAGTATAGCATCATGCATTGATGCGGTTTTCGCTACATCAAATATTTCCTCATCATTTGGATTCTCCAGGGCAATCCCAATATTTTCTTTGATAGTCTTTGAGAAAAGGAAAGGTTCCTGAAGTACTATGCCAATTTGCTGCCTCAACCATTTCTTGTTAATATTCTTAAGTTCTACACCACCTATGGTAATAGAGCCTTCCTGATAATCATATAATCTTTGAAGAAGATGCACTAGTGAGGACTTGCCTGAGCCAGTTGTCCCTAAAATAGCAACCGTGCTCCCCTCAGAGATCTCGAATGTCAAGTCTTTGAGTACTGGCCTGCCACTTTCATATTCAAAACAAACATTTCTAAACCGTATATCACCTTTTATTAATGGCTTTTCTGAGCCTTCAGATGAGATTTCATCCGGTGTTTTCAAAATTTCACCTATGCGCTCCAGTGCTACCAACATTTTTCCAAGATCTGTGAGGATTCTTCCCATTTGTCTTACTGGCCAAAGCAGCATCCCTATATAGGAATTGAAAACGATAAGCGTACCAAGTGAGATCTCCCCCAAAACTGCACGGTAGACTCCAAGAATCAGCACTACTGCTATTTGGGTCATGCATAATGCCCCTGACACCGACCAGTATTTTGCTAACAGCCGGATCAGTTCATAAGTTATATCCGTGTACTCCAAATTTTTCTCATCAAACTTGGAGACTTCATAAGCCTGCCGTCCAAATGCCCTTACAACACGTACACCTGTCAGGTTTTCCTGGAGTACCGTTGATAGCCTACCTTCCGCCTCGTCAGATTCTTTGAAGGCTTTCTTTACTTTTGCAAAAAATATAAAAGAGTAAATGAAAATCAAAGGAACCATGGTAACCGAAGCAGTGGCAAGTGTAGTATCAAGTCTGAATAGTACAATCGTAACTATAGTCAATATAAAGATCGCTCTTCCCACCTCAACAAACTGTATAGCAACAAACCTTCTTACCGTTTCCACGTCTGAAGTACAACGCTGAATGAGGTCTCCTGTTTCAGCTTTTACATGATAATCATAGGATAGGTTTTGCAGCTTGTCATAGAGCTTATCCCTCATGTTCCTAGATGTTGATTCAGCGGCTATAGCTGACCACTTTCCCTTTGCATACAAAAGTAGGCCATTAACAATAGCAAGTATAACAAGCATAACCGCACATATCCATAAATTTTGTACGATATATTCTCTACCGCCAATTGATGATATAATATTTTCAACAAATGCAGGGAGTTCTACAAGTTTTCCACCAATAATCGAATCAACAACAGTACTAATTATAAGGGGAGAGATCATTGAGACAATTGTAGCAAGCCCTGTACTTATTATTGCACCTGCATAAAGCAGCATGCTCCCTTTTATAAACTGACGCAGCAGTTTTAATTTATCCGACATTAATGCTCACCTCCAAAACACATTAATTTAGACAAAAACCACCTGATAATAGACTATGATTATAGTAGATTTAAATAGTTGAACTGCAAAAGCCACAGATGGTTTTCGCACCACCTGTGGCTTATATTTTACCTAGTGAATTAATTGGCTACAAAAGATAAAAACAAGACACAGGCCGTGCTCTGTAAAAAATTACTTCTCGCTGGATCTGTAAATATTCTGTTATTCATTAACACGACCTCCCTTCAAATTTTTGACTAACAGATAATAGTATAATCCTCCAAAAAACAAAAATCAAACCTTTTTTGCTAATGTAATATTTTTGTAATAATGGATAGTGTCTATTCAGAGGTAGCTTAAACATATTAACTGAAGAATCATCTCTAATACGGCTAGTTACAGCGAGGCTTAGGAAAACACAATTTAAAATGCCTTAGAGTTTAGTAATGTCCGTGCTGTCCTACACGCAAGTGAGTTCACGGAATTACTTAACGAGAAGGCATTTTAAATTGATTGTTTTCATTGCTGAAGCTGTATTGCAGTATTGGAGATGATTCTTCATGAAAGAAAAGCTACCTCTGAATAGACACAATTAACTAGTTACTATTATTACCTGCTCATAAATTTTTCTTGAATATGTTTTTCCGCTGTTATATAATTGATTTTGTAATATGTTACTGAAAACAGGGGGGGCGAAAAAAATGACTGTTAATAATATGCTATATAATGTAAGATTAGTCAGTGATTTAAAAGATATGCTAAATCAGAGCGTTGAGTTGTTCGGAAGCAAGAATGCATTTTCTGTAAAAAGACTTGATGAATACACTGGAATTACTTATACTGAATTTAAAAATGATGTTGACTCACTTGGAACAGCATTGCTTAGTCTTGGATTAAAAGGAAAAAGAATTGCATTAATTGGCGAAAACCGTTATGAATGGTGTGTTTCCTATTTTTCAGCAGTTTGCGGAACCGGAATTATTGTGCCTCTAGATAAGGAATTGCCTGAGAATGAAATAGAGAATCTTCTAAAAAGATCGGAAGCTTCCGCCATCATATACTCAGGCAAATTGGAAAACCATATTGCTAAAGCACTGGAAAACGTTGAATCTCTTGAATATATCATTAATATGGATCTTGATTCAGATAAAGATGGCGTACTCTCATACAATCTACTCATTAATAAAGGTAAAAAACTTATTGAGTCAGGAGACAGTTCATTTATAAATGCTGATATTGATAACAGCAAAATGAGCTTTTTGTTGTTTACATCAGGTACTACCGACATAGCAAAGGGTGTAATGCTTAGCCATAACAATATTTGCTCCAATGTAATGGCGGTCTGCAAAACTTTATATATTGACAGCAGCGACTCTGTTTTATCCATACTTCCGCTACATCACACTTATGAGTGCACATGCGGCTTTCTCCTGATGATTTATAATGGCTGCTGTATATCCTTTGTCGAAGGTCTTAAATATATCGCAAAAAACCTTCAAGAAACAAAACCCTCTATTTTGCTTTCAGTTCCTTTGATACTTGAGAACATGTACAAAAAAATATGGGACTCTGCATCCAAGCAACCTGGACTTGAAAGAAAGCTTAAGATTGCTCTTAAAGTATCCAGGTTTTTGCATAGTTATTTCAAAATTGATATTCGCAGAAAGCTTTTTAAAAAAATCCATCAGAATATAGGCGGACGCATCAGGCTTGCAGTTTCAGGAGCTGCTGCTATTAATCCAAAAGTATCAGAAGGTATGAGAAACATGGGAATCAATGTGCTTCAAGGCTACGGTCTTACTGAATGTTCACCAATAGTAACCTGCAATACTGAGGAAAATTTACGTGATGCCTCAATTGGTCTACCTATTCCAGGTGTGGAGGTCAGGCTGGTGGGAGTTAATGAAGATGGCATAGGCGAAATTATTGTTAAGGGCGACAACGTAATGCTGGGTTACTACAAAAACGAGCTTGCTACCCAAAAAGTATTAAAAGACGGATGGTTTTACACCGGTGACCTTGGTTACAAAGATGAAAGCGGTTTTTATTACATTACCGGGCGTAAAAAGAATGTTATAGTTACAAAAAACGGAAAGAATATTTTCCCCGAAGAGGTAGAAGCTTATTTAAACAACAGCCCTTATGTGCTTGAATCGTTGGTTTGGGGTATAGATAATGAAAATGATGGTGAAACCTATGTGCATGCTCGAATTGTGCCAGACTATGAGGTTATCAACCAAAAGCTACGTAAAGACAATGTATCTGAAGAGGAAATATATAATCTGATAAATTCTGATATAAAAGATATAAACCACAAAATGCCTTTATATAAACGAGTTCGCAATTTTGATATACGAAAAACCGAGTTTGATAAAACTACTACAAAAAAAATTAAGAGATACAATATCAACAATTAAAAAATAATATTAAATAAGGTATCTTTGCAAATGAAGCGCAGTTTCCGCTATTGCGAAAGTTATATCTCATGATATGGAGGGTCCGAACAGTAGCAGTTGAATAGATTCAACTAACTTTTTAAGTGCTTTAGGTATTGATTTAAATATTTTTTGATATTATTATTAGTATGTATTAAAATAGTGTAGAAATTATACTTGCCATCTCAATTTATATGGCGAGAAAAAACTTTAGTTGTTCTGCTCGTTACGCAAATAATGGTTTTCAGGAGGTTTTTTTGTAATGTCAATTTTAGTAACCGGAGGCGCAGGCTACATAGGCAGCCATACTTGTGTAGAGTTACTTGACGCAGGATATGACATCGTAGTAGTTGATAATCTTTGCAACAGCAAGGAAGAGTCGTTAAAACGTGTCAGGGATATAACTGGAAAAGGTTTTTCATTTTATAATGTTGATCTTCTTAATCAGGGTGAGCTTGATAATGTTTTTAAAAATGAAAAGATTGACTCAGTAATCCATTTTGCAGGGCTCAAAGCTGTAGGTGAATCTGTGAGCATGCCCCTGCGCTATTATCATAACAATATTACAGGCACCATCATACTGTGTGATGTGATGAGAAAATTTAGTGTAAAAAATCTGGTATTCAGTTCTTCAGCTACAGTATATGGTGACCCACATACTGTACCCATAAAAGAAAGCTTTCCCCTTTCCGCCACCAACCCTTATGGTCATTCTAAGCTTATAATCGAAGAAATATTAAGAGACCTTTACATATCGGATAATTCATGGAATATCGCTCTTTTAAGATATTTTAATCCAGTTGGAGCACACCCTAGCGGGCGCATTGGAGAAGACCCCAATGGCATACCAAATAACCTTGTTCCTTACATTGCTCAAGTAGCTGTTGGAAAACTACCTGAGTTAAAGGTATATGGAAACGATTATCCTACGCCTGACGGAACCGGAGTTCGTGATTATATTCATGTGCTTGATCTTGCTGATGGTCACCTGAAAGCTTTGGAAAAGTTGTATGAAAATCCCGGCGTAGTCACCTATAACCTCGGCACAGGACAAGGATACAGTGTACTTGACATGATTCATGCTTTTGAAAAGGCATCGGGTAAAAAAATACCTTACATGCTGACTGAAAGAAGACCAGGTGATATTGCAGCCTGCTATGCAGATCCTTCAAAAGCAAAATTGGAGCTAAACTGGATTGCTAAAAAAGGATTGGACGAAATGTGCACAGACTCCTGGAGATGGCAAAGCATGAATCCTAATGGATTCGAGTAAAAAGCAAGTACAGCTTTACTATAGAGCAGTTTGTAATTGCACAAGTTTTTATCATTGCATAGGAGAGTATACTTTTTTATGTAATGCAGCTAGCTTTTAATCTAGCCGATATTGTGAGAAGATCACTTATGATATCTAGCTAATTTTGATAAAAAACAGGAGGAAAAATTAATAATGAATAAACCAACTTTGGTAGTGATGGCTGCAGGAATGGGCAGCCGGTATGGAGGGCTTAAACAAATTGATCCTGTAGGACCAAATGGCGAAATCATTATGGATTATTCCATTTATGATGCAATTAATGCAGGATTTAAAAAAGTTGTTTTTATTATAAAAGAAGATATCAAAGAGATATTTATGGATAAAGTAGGTAGACATATAGAAAAACAAATTGATACAGCATATGTTTACCAGAAACTTGAAAATATTCCTGCTGGATTTGACATACCCCAGGGCAGGATTAAACCCTGGGGAACCGGGCATGCTGTTCTAAGCTGTATGGGCACTGTGAATGAACCCTTTACGGTAATCAATGCTGATGATTTTTATGGTCGATCAACTTTTACAAAAATGGCTCAATATTTAGCTAATGTGGATATGTCAAAAGATCCTTATCAATATTGCATGGTAGGATTTATACTTGAAAATACGCTTACTGAAAATGGAACAGTAGCCCGAGGGGTATGTGTTGTAGATGATAATGGCTGCCTATTGGAGATTAATGAAAGAACAAAAATTAAAAGCTTCGGTAATGAAACCAAGTATACAGAAGACGGGGATAATTGGATTACTATACCCCGTGGAAGCATTGTTTCTCTTAATACATGGGGTTTTATGCCTAGCTTCTTTGATGAGCTTGATAGGCGTTTCCCCCTGTTTTTTGAAGCCAATAAAGATAATTTGCATAAAGCAGAATATTTTCTACCCGATATTGTAGGGAGTCTGATAAGGGAAAAAGTTGCAAAGGTTAAAGCTTTAAAATCAAGTGACAAATGGTATGGAGTTACTTATCAAGAGGATAAACCTATTGTGGAGCGGGCAATCAGAAATATGATAGAGCTGGGGGCTTATCCAGAAAACTTATGGGGGAACAGTTGAATGAAAAAGGATATTAATTTTTTAGATGTTGTTGATAATTTAGTGATTGAGGGAGAATTCATAGAAGCAAACCCTTACGGTTTCGGACATATAAACGATACCTATGCAGCCTACTTTAAAAAGGATGATAATAAAGTGCATCGTTATATACTGCAGCGGATAAATCATAATGTTTTCAAAGACCCAGTAAAGCTAATGCAGAATATCGATAGCGTTACAAAGCATCTGAGAAAAAAAATAATAGAAGCACAAGGGAATCCTGAGCGTGAAACCTTGAATATTATACCGGCGATTGATGGAAAGAGCTATTACAAAACGGAAGAAGGTTACTATTGGCGAGGCTATATTTTCATAGAGGGCGCAACAACCTACCAAGTAGTTGAAAACCTTGATCATTTTTATAATGCCGGAAAAGCATTTGGTAATTTTCAAAGGCTTTTAAGTGATTTTCCTGCTGACAAGCTTTACGAAACCATTTCTGATTTTCATAACACACCGAAACGCTATGAAGCGTTCATAGAAGCTTTACAAAATGATAAATACAACAGAGCAAAAAATGTAAAGAAAGAAATTGATTTTGTGCTAAAGCGAGAAAAGGATACTCCAATATTGCTAGACCTTTTAAATTCGGGGCTCATTCCCTTGAGGGTTACACATAATGACACCAAGTTCAACAATGTCATGATTGACGATATCACAGGAGAAGGCATATGCGTAATTGATCTGGATACTGTAATGCCTGGACTTTCCTTGTATGATTTTGGTGACTCAATTCGCTCAGGGGCAAATCCTGCTGATGAGGATGAAAGAGATTTATCAAAAGTGTGCATGGATATGGATTTATACACACATTTTACAAAAGGGTTTTTAACAGCAGCAGGAGATTTCTTGACGCCTACCGAACTTGAAAACCTCCCTTTTGGCGCGAAACTTATGACCTTTGAGTGTGGCATGCGCTTTCTCTCAGATCACTTAAATGGAGATACCTACTTCAAAATACATCGTGAAGGGCATAATCTTGATCGTGCCAGAACACAGTTTAAAATGGTGGCGGATATGGAAGAAAAGTTTGATAAAATGATGGATGTGGTAAGAGTCTAAAAAAAGGAAAAGCAGTTTTAATCAATGATTATAGAGATTGAAACTGCTTTTATTAGTGGATATTAATCCACTATTCAGTATTTTTTATTTAAAATTCAAAGCTTGCGTCTGCAGTCAAATCTGAAACTTTACAGTTTCGCAAGTTTTTCACTCTATATTTAAGTCTTAACTCATCCCGAAGCTCAACATAGAAATTATAAGCTTAAAATATCTTTTATATGAATAACCCTGCCTTCTTTTATGGACATATTCGCAGCAGCTCCAATTATAACAGACATGGCTCCGGCTCTTGAACCAGCACAATGACCAAGTGGATCACTTTTAACTTCTTTAAATAATGTTTCATGAAGCCGTTCATCTGAACCTCCATGTCCTCCTGAGAGTATAGGCACCTTTATGGTATTCTCTTCTCCTCCTCTGTTATATATCCTTATAATATTTTCAGAGTCTCCTGCAAAAACAAGCTCTGTCCTTCTCTTGTAAGTTTCAGCCTCTAGTCTTCCCTTGCTTCCATTTATAGAAATCTTATATCCTTCATAGGGTGAGTGGGCTGTTAATGAGTAGCTCATTATTGTTCCTTTTGAGTATTTTACATTCAAGCTCATTGAATCATATATATCAATTTCTTCAGAGAACAAACAGCGATCACGCATATATCCATCAACATCTTCACAATCCAAGTATAAAGTTTTATAATAATCCTTGGTTATGTCAAAATAAAACTCACAAGATTTTTTATGTTCGCAGTTTAAGCAACGTTTACCCCGGTTTTCTCTGGTTGGTCCATAAAATCTCCTAGTACCAAATGCATTAACAGTAACAGGATCCTCTTCAATAAACCAGTTTACAAGGTCGAAGTGATGTGTTGATTTATGCACTAAAAGCCCACCTGAGTTTTCCAGCTTACTGTGCCATCTACGGAAATAATCCGCACCATGCACTGTGTCCAGTAACCATTCAAAATGCACGCTCAGAACCTCGCCTATTTCACCGCTTTTTATTAACTCTTTTATTCTGGTTGTAAATGGATTAAACCTAGCATTGAAGGTAACAGTAACTTTTCTTCCTGTTCGTTTTTCCGTTTCAATCAGTGCATTACATTGTTCTGCATCAATTGTCATTGGTTTTTCTACAATAACATCACAACCTGCTTCAAGTGCTTTTATAACATATTCACAGTGGAATGCATCTACTGTTGTAACTATTACAACATCAGGTTTGCAAACTGCTATCATTTCTTCAAAACTGTTATATAGCGAAAATACCTTTCCTACCTCCTTTCTAAATACCTCTGCCCTTTTGTAATTCGGATCATATGCGCCTACTAGTACTGCAACATCTTGAAAATTGTCGCATATTGGTTTTGCATACATCTTAAGACCCCTGATGCTTGTTCCAACTATCGCATACTTTTTCATAACTACATCCCTTTCTTCTTTTAGCAATAAATAATCTATTGCTTAAATAATTACCTCCAACAAGTTAACTTGCGATTGTTTCGCGCTTTCTGGGATTCTACAGTTCTATGGTTCATTTCCGAACCCCCAGCTTTCTTACCCTTTGTTTCTTACACTTTGAAAGATAAAAATCCTACTGATTTGATTTATGAGTATTGCCAAGCCGCTTCTTTAGCGAATTTCGTCCACTCATGAAGCCTTTTTGTATGCCCAAACAAAGTTTCTATTTCCCTTAAGACAATTTGGTAGTAGCTATACTTCAACTTTTTACAGCCTTCTATCAAGTCCTGTCTTATCTTATTTATATCATCAGTATATAGAACATCTGAAGCCTTTTGCCTCCACATAATCACATAGTCCTTTTTTGATTTTTCAATTATTACATCAAGATTAGTCCATGCACTACATACTAGAATTCTTAAGTTTGGAATAGTTAAAACACTATCAACCTTTTTTGTGAGATTTTCACAACAACCATAAGCAACATATCCAAAAAGATCAAATATAGGTTTCTGATAGTTAAGACAAAACTCTTCCCAGCTTTCTGGGGACACCTGATCAAACTCCTGACTGTTCGCTGCACACCAGCAATTTTTCAATGAGAATTTACCATCTTTAGGTTCAGGTCCAAAGCTATTGCATTGATACATACTACCCATATTGTTGGGAGTGATTTTGCCCATGCTTTCTGCCTTTTTAAAAAGATACAATACCCTATCCCTAATGTATGATATTAGAGCATGTAGTAATTCTGGTTCAAGTACAGTATCCATCATCAACCCCTCAAGCCCCCTCATTCCGGCGGCATCATGACCTACAATTGCATTGGCAGGTAGTTCATGAACCAATTTTACTGGAAGAATATCACCCAAAATATCAAAGCTTTTTTCAAGCGTTTCCCTTGTTTTAACCTCGTTAATAAATAAATCAGGTATAACAAGCTTTTTAATATCTTCATAACCTTTGACTGAGGGTACGTACCCCCAAGCTCCACCTTCTTTATTAGAACTATTTCTTTCTGTTTTGATGCCATAACCATCAGAAGGTGAAAATTCCCAAACCGTATTTACAGGATAGTAATTATATACAGGGGTATCGTCACCAATATCAATTTTATAAAGAATCTTTTTTAATTCAAGTTCAATGCTACGCATGAACGGATCCGAACAATATAATGAATTTTTTGGAATTATTTCATGCCAAGCCCCCACTGGTTTACACCAAACCGGTGCCCGATCAGGCTTTTTAAGGTCATTTACATCATTCCAGCGATTAATAGTTAAGTAATTTTCTTTACTTGACGCATACTCAGCTACCTTTACAGCTAATTTTCTAGTATAAGCTTTCTGATTCATTATAGTTGTATCCATCTAATCCCCTACCTTAAATCAATATTAAACACTAAACTTTTTCGCTTCATATTTTCACGGTATAAAACTTTCTGCCCCGGTTGTTAAGTTGCCTCAAAAACATCGCTATCCCCAGCGAAGTCTACTATATTTACTTCCTTTCTAGTTTTAAGTGATTCTGTAATTGCATTCATTAACAAAATAGGTGTTATAAGTTGTTGAAAGGACATTGGCATTTTACCTGTCTGCAGCATTTCTACAAATTTTGCAAATCCAAGGCAATACACTATTGATCTATCTAGATCCCTAATGACTGTCTTGCTGCCTCCGTAAACTATTCCTTTATGCTCCGATGTCTTTTTCAAAAAATTCAAAGTAACATAGTAATTGTCATACTTTGCAACTGCAACAACATTTCCGTTGCATTCATATGCAGATACAGATTTCACATCATAACCAAAGACAGTCAGCATCATTTCAGCTAGATGTCCCCCATAGAAAAACAAACCACCATATTCGCTATCCAGATCTGCTGGAAAATTAAAAGCCCCTGCCTGTATACCATCAATTTTTTCAGGATTTTCTACAACATTTCTTAGCATAAGGATGTCATATGCGTATTTACAGGTAGAACCCCCGGTAAGAAGACACTTACTCTTTTTGGCTTCTTTAATCAGCTGCTTAGCATCAGGAACCTTTATAGTAAATGGTTTATCAATCCATACAGGCATCCCTATCTTAATGAAAGGCAAAGCATAAGGAGCATGAAGATCCCCATGTCTAAAAACTACCATGACAGCATCAACTTTTGCCGCTAAGTCCTCAGGTTTATCGGCAACAAATTCTATCTGTCCTTCTTCTGCAACTCTTTTAGTCTTCTCTTTTTCTAGACCGAAAATTCCCGTTACCCTTACATCAGGAAAGTTGTATTCAGATGTTTTATTATCCTTTATATTTGTTAGCTTTGAAAAAGCTAACGCGTGGCTACTATCAGATCCTATTATTCCTATTCTTATCATTATGACAACATCCTCCTGAATATTTTTTTCGCTATCTGCTTTATAGATCCTGAAAATCATTTTGCTTATGGCATTCTTCAATAATTGCAATCTGCTATGATCATTTTAATACAAATATATTCATGCTAATCAAAGAATATTGGATTTGACCAAGCTGTTCTCCCACTTGAATCAACACATTCCACTCTTATATAATTCTCATCGCCTTTTAATTTGTGTTCAGCAGATGTAATTGCATTATTGCATGGAACTGGCACCTGAATTCCCCCTGGCACGCTAATTCCCCGTGTATTCGTCATAAAATGTATTTCTTTTACAGGAGAACACTCAACATAAACTGTGCCATTAATAACTTCAAACACTGATATCGTAGGTCCGCTTGAAGAATAGAATTTCCCACTTAACAAAGATTTCATAATATCTCTACCAGTAAGTGCATCAGCTTTCACCATTACCCATCCCCCACCTTGTTCTTTAATATTGCAATGTTTATGGTGGGCGTCATCAGTAGCAACTCCCCATATTTTTTTGCCAGCCATAAGCAACGACTCCCAGTATATGGCAGATAGCCCTTGATGCCGTCTTTTTTCCGAAAGATGATTATATACTTCAAATGCAAAGTATCCATCCAAATCCTTAAAATCCTCTGGAACAAGCCTGGACCACACAGGGTGACATAAAATTACTGAGTTGTTTCTTTCCCTTAATAAATTTATCATAGATTGTGGGGAGTCTTTGTCCGTAGGCCTAGCAAGCTTCTCACCATTATACATGTTTTCATTTTTTTTATCTTCCCAAGGTCGTAAACCAACAAAATGATATGCTTTTGTATATTCAGCAGCTCCCAACCCATATTCAATACCGGGAATCATCAACAAGTTTCCCTCTTTCTCTAGTTCATAATCAGTGAAATATTGATGATCAGTTATTGCCAAAAAATCATAGCCTAGCTCACTATATTTGCTAACAATTTCTTCTTTGGTTAACATGCCATCAGAATTGTTCGAATGGCAATGAAGGCATCCTTTGTAGAATTTACCAGCCCCGGAAAATAAATTATAGTTATTCATAGAATATTGCTTCTCCTTCCAAAGCTCACTTAATTTTTTTAGTTCAATTTCTCCACTTCACATCTCTTTTCTAATTAGTATTAATAGAGGGAAGGGACAGTGAAAATACTGAATCTGCTTTTATAGCTTCTGCAAGAGATAATCCAGCAAAACCTGTAGACTGAACAGCAAAAGCTCCATATGATTCTTCGGGGTCAGACATCACACCACTCATCCTCGATTTTAGTGGATGTGTCAGGTATTTAAGTCCCAGATTGACTTTTTCTCTTAATATTTCATTGTCCTCTATATGGTTGAGGTAGTAAAGGAAGCAATGCATTATTCCATTAGATTTAGCCATTTCCCACCCTAAACGGAGTTTAAATCGTGTGTCATCAGCGGCAGTAGCTTTTACCATGAAATTGAACCAAGAATCACCCCACTGGGATAAAAGCCCTTTTGGTCCGAATATAAACATTTTAAGCCTATCCTCTAATATTGACTTAACATCAGCATTATTTGAAGCAAAATGCGTCCAACACATTCCTTCCAACAAATAAAAGCTATGTCCAAAGTCACTTAGCGTCTTCTCGGAAGGTAGAGGATAGCAATCAAAATATATAGGCCGCCCATCATCTTCATCAGTCCATTTTGAACAATGAAATGTCATGCAACGTTCTGCATTTTCCACGTATTCATATTCACCGGTAAGCTTGCTAAAAGCAGAAAAAGCCGCAGCCACCATGGACATTGCAACGCTGTAGGGAGAGTTCAATTTATGTCCAACCCATATCCCATTACCATATCCTCCCTCAGGTAAAGACCAAATAGCTACCCATTCATCAAACCAACGTCTTGCTGCGTTTAAGTAAACAGCCTGCTTATTAATGTCAACATATGGTACTGCCTGCAGGACAGCCAGTACATTTGAGCCGTTATCAGCCAGATTGACCCTTCCAAACCTTAGAATTTCATGTAATCCCTTTTTATCAAGCTTACTGGACGGTGTTTTTCGGTAATTTGAAGTGAATCCACCATTTGGGAGTTGCTCAGAAATATAAAGATCCGTATATTTCAAAGCAGCCTCAATGTATTTGTCTTCATTTAACAATTTACCTCCCAAAATCAGTGTCCTAACAGAATACATAATCATGTACCATTCATATCTTTGCTTACCTAATTCAAACACATTAAAAAAATTCTCATTGTTCTGCTGCTCCATTAGCCAGTCACAGCACACCTTTAGCATTTGTTCATTTGTTAATTGTTCATAGGTAATTTTCACCATAATTCTCCTTTACATATATAGATTTTTCATTAGATTTTATATAACTCATATTTTTAGATTCTGCTTTAAAAAACTTATAGCCTCACGGGCATAAATTTCTTTTGGCTCTTCATAAGAAGTCTCCTGATATTCCCCATATCGACGCACAATGCACGGTACACCTACAGCATCAAGTCGTTCTTTTAACACTAAACCTAGTTTATAATGATGGATGCCTTCGTTCATCGTTAGATCGTCTGATAGTGGTTTATTTGATGAATAGAACAGGAAAGTTGGCGGAGCAGACGAGCTGAACTACCGCTGGCTATCACCCGGGATGGATCAATGTTCCAGCGTTTACTATGAAGACGAATGTTTTGAAGCGCTCTTCCTCCATCTATAAACGGTGCAGGGAACGGTTCCTGCTGACTTAACCGGTAATTGATACTGGCAAAAGAAATACCTTCTGCTAAAGCTCGCTTCATTAAACATACAAGTGTACTCTCTTCTTTTGAGCCAAACATAAATCCACCACCATGGATCCAGACAATGATTGGTGTTGGCTTATCGCTATCTGCCAGCCAGAGATCAAAAACATTTCGTGGATGTGGCCCATAGACATAGTTTTTTATACTTTTCTTTACTAATTCTTGCATTAATATAGCATTTCCTTTCGTCTATTTCTGTTTAAACTTTACTTAATCCTTCCAAATCACTCAAAAAAGAGACAACTCTGTAGATATCACACTGCAAACCTATTTATTATAGTTAAATACCACCGATACCGACTTCTTTTCATCGCTTGCCAAAAGAGTCAGTATTGCTACTGCCTCATCAATAGTAGCTTCACCCTCTTTTTCGTAGGGATTAAATGGCAGCGAAGGCCACTTAAACGTAGCAGGTCCTTCGAATTCTAACCGAGTAGACTCAATTTGAATACAGTGTTTTCCATCACCTTTGAAAAATTCAATATTATCTTCCCCAACAATCCATTCCTTCCCTTCACCTGTTACAAGCTTAGATCCTGGGATTAGAATAATAGGAATATTTATATTGGCTTCATTTTCATTTTTCAAAACTGCTTTGTAAATAAATGTAAGTGAATCTGTATCTAACTTATCTATACAGATACTACATTGTGCATCACCATAATTAAGTATCAACTCCTTTTGTTCTGCATTTACATGCCCGTTATCCGGAACATAACTTATTACTTCTTCACCATTTCTGATGACAAATGTACTTCTCTCCGGTTGTTTTTTTGAGTTTCCCCCTCCAACAAGCAGCCCATAAGATGAATGCCAGATACTAAAAAACATCTGTCGGTCCTGTGCCCATCTACTTTCCGATACAGGTGTTGTAATCCCACTCATACAAACAAACATATCCTGATTTTTTAAAATCAAGACATTCATAACATCCAGTTCAAGTTGCTTTTTACGAACAATTGAAGGTATTTCATCTGCGTCGGGATCAATATTTAAAAGAAAAGCTGTTAAATCTGCTGAAAACATATCCGGTGAGTTTGCGCCTGCTTGTTCCATCAGAAAACGACAATAATCCCTGCCTTTTGGAAACAGCCCTAAGCCGGTCATTCCAAGCGGTCTGATTGTACGGTTATATTTCACACGACCATCAATTGTTTCAACACGTGTTCCATCCGGGTAGGTGAAAGCGACTTGAAAGAACATGGATTTTTCTAAGGCAGGAATTACGTTTACTTTTCCTCCATGGTAGTAATACAGACCTAAAGCATGTACATAATGGCGATTATAGTTAGTCGTAGGCCCTAAGTGTTCTTCCCAGTATCCGGCGCCCTTTTGAGCATCTACAGTTCTTTGGATCATTTCATCAGCAACGGTGATCCACTCAGGCTGCTCTAGAATCTGTGCCGCTCTTTGCAAGGCCATTGCATGATAGACATTTGTGTTATGTACTCTGATGCCTTTAAGCATTTCATTAATACCAGCATAAGATATTAGAAGTCCTTCCCTCCAGCTTTTTCTGCTTTCCTCCGTCAATACACTTTTGACCATGTCATAAGTTTCCAACCAGTAATAGTATGTCCATGGTATAAAACTTTCTGACCAGCGAGAACCATCAGTTTTAACTGTTACCATCTTGCCATCAGCATTCTGTACCTCTCTCAATGCATTTCCTGCTTTCTCCACGACATTTATTATCATCTTATTATGATAATAAGGATTATCTGGGTGTCCTGTTCTATATAGAAATGCAAGAGTAAACATATTATCCTGGTTTCTGTTAGTCCATCCACCGTTTTTAGCTAAAAACCTGCCAGTTTTCTGGTCATACCCTTCCAAAAGTTTTTCTACACCCTGAACCAATAAACCTATACCCATTTGAAATAAAGTTTGATTCACTTTTTTGCTCCCTTTGTATTTATTTTTTAACACTAACCTCTTATCCATCGTTTATACAATCTTTACATATTCCCAAAAAACTCAAGTCCTGTTTACTTCTCTCCTAATTTTTTACACACCTATTCTTAGCCCTTTACAAATGCATAAAAAATATAAGTAAAGTGTGAGCATTGATTTATATTAGATATGAATTATCAATCGACATTAATACCTTTCGTTGCAATATATCAACTCTATATGCCTTTGTAAAGAATCATTTCTTTAGATTAGAAAGCTTTTTTTAGTAATATCAGCACCCCAATTCTGGCGATTGTTAATTTAACTCAAAGACACCACTGTAGCTGTTCCAATTTTTGCATACTTTTTCATAACTGCACCTTTACTTTACTGTTCGTAATTCTTATGATCACTTTAATACAAATGTATTCATACTAATCAAAGAATATTGGATTTGACCAAGCTGTTCTCCCGCTTGAATCAACACATTCTACTCTTATATAATTCTCATCACCTTTTAATTTGTGTTCAGCAGATGTAATTGTATTATTGCAAGGAACTGGCACCTGAATGCCCCCTGGCACGCTAATTCCCCGTGTATTCGTCATAAAATGTATTTCTTTTACCGGAGAGCACTCAACATAAACTGTGCCATTAATAACTTCAAACACCGATATCGTAGGCCCACTTGAAGAATAGAATTTCCCACTTAACAAAGATTTCATAATATCTCTACCAGTAAGTGCATCAGCTTTCACCATTACCCATCCCCCACCTTGTTCTTTAATATTGCAATGTTTATGGTGAGCGTCATCAGTAGCGACTCCCCATATTTTTTTGCCAGACATAAGTAATGATTCCCAGTATATGTCAGATAGTCCCTGATGCCACTTTTTTTCCGAAAGATGATTATATACTTCAAATGCAAAGTATCCATCCAAATCCTTAAAATCCTCTGGATCAAGCCTGGACCACACAGGGTGACACAAAATTACTGAGTTGTTTCTTTCCCTTAATAAATTTATCATGGATTGTGGGGAGTCTTTGTCCGTAGGCCTGGCAAACTTCTCACCATTATACATGTTTTCATCTTTTTTATCTTCCCAGGGCCTTAAACCAACAAAATGATATGCTTTTGTATATTCAGCGGCTCGCAACCCATATTCAATACCGGGAATCATCAACAAGTTTCCCTCTTTCTCTAGCTCATAATCAGTGAAATATTGATGATCAGTTATTGCCAAAAAATCATATCCTAGCTCACTATATTTGCTAACAATTTCTTCTTTGGTTAACATGCCATCAGAATTGTTCGAATGGCAATGAAGGCATCCTTTGTAGAATTTACCAGTCCCGGAAAATAAATTGTAGTTATTCATAGAATATTGCTTCTCCTTTCAAAGCTCACTTAATATTTTTTATAACAATTAAACATTAGTAACAAATTCTCCATTAAGTTACGAATTAGCGAAAGCGACTTCATTTTAAAAAATGTATTTTGGATTTATCTTATAAAAAGAATTTTGCTATACTTTATGTGTTTCTCTGAATTTTGAAGGCGTAATACCAATCACTTGCTTAAACCTTCTAATAAAACTAGAAACATTAAAGTAACCTACTTCACTGGCAATATCTTTAAGAACTAAATCACTGGATATTAGAATTTTCTTTGCTTTATTCATTCTCAATTCCGTAACATAATCAATAAAGTTTATTCCCATGTGTTCCTTAAAAAAAAGGCTCAAGTTTGGCTGGGACATATTAAAATGACTAGCAGTATCATCGATTGAAAAACTACAGTTAGAATAATTGTCCATAATATACGCTAAGATATTCTCACTTAGAATATTGTCATGCTTATATTTAGCCTTATTAATTGATTCAATAACCTCATTACAAATTCCTTTCAACAAGTAAAATAGTTCTTCGACTGTCTCTGATTTCATAAGTCCAAACACATCAGTATTGGGATGATATTTGCATTCAACCTCTCTACTTTTGTTTAGCTCTTCGATAGTTATAGCAATTGAATTAATTATATCAAAACAAATACCCCTCGCCATATATAGAGATATATTATTTTCTTTGATTTTTCTAATGATGCTGTTCATCAAATTATCTATTTGTCTACTTTCCATTTGAGCTATAGAAAGTTTAAGTTTTTCTACTTCTTTATATAAGATAACATCAATTGATGATTGTGCATCAATAATTTCCTTGAAAAGTATTACTTTATCATTACCATTAACAAATCTGTAGTCAAGAGCAGTTGATGCCTCCCTGTATGATCTTTGCAGTTTCAGTATGTCAGTATATAGATTTCCCACACCTATTGTTATTTTGATTTCATTTTTACTAAAATAATCATATAGCTTTTTATAGAATTCATTAACCATTTCTGAATCCTCTGTATCTGAAGAGACAATCAAAATTATTTTTTCAGGTTCAAAATGCTCAATGATATTAACATCTATAATATTAGAAACTTCAATTTCAATTTTTTTAATAAACTTTGCTTTATTGAATTCTTTTATCTTAGCAAATTGATTAATATAAACTATCACTACACCAAAATACTGCTTGATAAATGATATGTTTGAGTTCTTGCTTTTTTCTATAAAATCTTCTTCATTCAAAAATTTCCCCTTTAATAGGTTATGAAAAAGATAGTATTTTGCTGCGGCTTCATTACTCTTTATTTTTCCGGTTAATTCTGTATTTTTAGAAGATAAATTTTCAATAGCTTTACTAACAGTTTCAAGTTCATTTTTGCTAGTACTAGTAAGAAACCTTTTGGCAGACATTTCAAGCTGTTTTATTGGTTTATAATTAACTCTCATTAGAACATAAATTACATAACCGCCAATAATGAAAACAAATAATAACGAAATATTTATATATACGTTCACTTCTTTTACTTTGTTAGAGATCTCGGCTGCAGGAAGTAAAGTTACATACTTCCATCTCGTTTCCTGAGAGTTGGTGATATTTAAAATATACTCTGTCTCCTCTAGCTTAATTATTTTTAAAAAATGTTCCTCCTGAATATTTAAAAAAGACAAAAAGTCTTTTGAATTAATATAATCTTTTTCTTCATTTAAAAATATCATTTTATTATCTTTATCATAAATAATTGTATTACAGTGGTAAGCATCCAACTCATTTCCTATATAATTGGTAAACTGGCTTTCCCTTACTAGGAAAATAGATTTACCATGCGAATTAGAATTTTGGTTCATTATTGGAAATACATAAGCTACATATCGCTCTTGGTCACCGTTTTTCAAAAGAACATCCTCAATATATCTTTCTTGAGAATTATAATTTGTGTTTAAATATCTATAAAATGAACTTTCATCCCAATTAATAAAATTAAATTCATTAAAAAATTGTTTGAATGTATAAGAACTTGTAGTCGTGTGAATATAATTTTCATCTTCAAAGTATACAATTATATCTTCTATAAAGTTGTTCACTGCTTTATATTTCAATAAATCATTTCGTAATAACACAGCCTTATATGGGTTTTGGGATAAAACAAATGGTCTGAAATTTGGATTAAGACCCATTTGATAATTAGTACTTTGTATTTGCTTATATTGAATATCAAAAAAATTTTCAATTTTACGAGATGTATTAATAATATCGGTTATTGCTTGATTCTTCAGTATGCTTAAAAATTTCGTATTAATAAAAACACTTAAAATAAGCGGTATAAGCAAGATAAGTATATAAGAAATTAGATATTTTAAAAAAGTGCTTGATATTTTATTAAAAAATCTCACAAGATTCACCTCAATTTTTAGTTTACCAAAACCTTCTTTTAGTCGAGTATTTGGATATATCTAACTTAATATTACAAGCTTCATAAAATATTTGTAATTTCTTCTTACAAAATCTCCTTATGTTTTTTAAAGGTATACAATAACATCTTTTATTCAAATCATAGTGCAAAATTAAAAACCTTTTTTAGATTGAGCAACTTATCATTACTATAACCAAATTATACTTTACCTGTCTAATAATTTCAATGCTTTTAATTCCATTAGGCTTAGCTACTTCATATTCTAAAACCTATCATACAACAAAAGCTGGGGGCACCTTTGCCCCACTTGCCTTTGTGTATAGACATCGAATAGTATACTTAATAAATTTGCAAACAATTTTATGATTGCTACCCAGTAAGTCGCTTTGCGACTTACTGGGTCATAATCATTTTATAAGTTATTTGTTTATATAACTCTTATACAGATCATTCTGTATTTGCATAAACTCTTCTAAATTCATATTATTAAGCGTTCTTACATATCCATCCCATTCTTCCTCAATACCGCCACGCACAAGCCATTCTGCCAGCATTTTATTTACATAATTCAGAAGATCAGTTCTCAAATCTGCAATCCTGTCAGTTGTATCAGTATCCATGAAGACTAATTCGAAGTTAAAATTTGTTTCCGGCTGTAAATACGGTTTGTAAAGAGCCCTATCCCTTACAGTCAAAGAATCTTCGGCAGTATCCACTTTGTCTTTAATTTCTTTGAGAACAATATGGTTACAGGAAGTGCCAGGAGCAATTTTACCAAGCCATTCGCCACGAGTATAACCTTCCGGTGGGTCGAGCCTTATCAACTTGCCATCTGCTGTTTCTCTATATGTGTAATTAAAGCCTTCCTGATCACCTTTTGCAATAAGACCATACTCAGCCTGCCAACCAATTTCTGGCTCATACATTAAGTCTGCCCATCTGAACATTTCTTCAGGATATTTACATTCGTTGGTTATAACAATAGAAGTCTTTCTAAAGCTATATCCGGCTCCTCTTGCCGCATATTGGAGTCCATTAGGTCCTTTCAGCGGAGGAACAGTATCATAGTCCGGGTGTTCCTGACCACCAAATGGATGACTTTCTTTAAAAGCAAAAAACGAGCCAACAATCGAAGGGTCTTGAGCTATTTTGGCTGTATACGTAGGTCTATCCATGGTAAACCCTTCAACATCAGCTAATTTTTCACTAAACAATCTGTTTGCATATATAATAAATTCCTTGAAGCCGTCACTTGTGGGTACAAAAACAATCTCACCACTATCAGGAAAAATCATATCTTCTCTCAAAGAATATTTGGAAAAAGCTCCAAACAATACACTAAAGGACTCATTTCCATACAGTGTTCTAAAAGTAAGAGGCATTTCATCGCTATTACTTCCATTACCGTTCATATCATTTTCCTTAAACAACTTTAATGTATTATAAAGGTCATCGGTAGTTGCAGGCATAGCAAGATTTAGATCGCTAAGCCATTTTGTATTCATATAAAAATGTCTTTGGTTTACACCTTCAGTCTCTGAACTATCAGTGTATGATGGAAAAGTATAAATACGCCCATCGGGTGCTGTTACAGAATTTTTCAACTCAGGAAAATCATTAAAAAAATTTTTTAAATATATCGAATATTCATCAATATAGTTATCTATTGGAACTAACATTTTTTGGTTGATCAAACCCAATACTTCTGCATCTGACAATATATTACTGCCATAAAAAAGATCTGGTAAATCTTGACTTGCAATCATCAAACTCTTCTTCTCAGCCCAACCCGTATCCCTATCAATATCATTCCATTCGATATGGACATTTGTCTTGTCTTCGATCATTTGCCAAAATGGTAATTCTGAAAAACGGTTAATATCATATCTTCTTGGTGATGCAATAGTTACAGTTATCTTTTCATTAACAATAGGAAAACCTGTTTTGTTAAAATTAGGCTCGCTAGAAACCGGGTCAGTTACCTCTGGTTGTTGATTGTTAACACATGCTGTTAAAGCACTAGCCACAAGTATTACTACAACCACTATAGATGTAAATTTTTTAAACAACATTTTTTACTCTCCTCTCTTTCACTACTCAATTATAATAATCTGTAATACAATACTATCACAAAAACTAATCCTTCACCCCCTTAAAACGAGTTGGTATAACTGCACTGTGCTGCACTACACAATGAAGCAATCGGAATCACCCTTTTATAGACCCTACCATAACACCTTTTTGAAAGTATTTTTGTAAAAATGGATACGCTGCCAAAAGAGGAGCGCTTGATATTATTATCAATCCGTACTTTACAAGGCCTTGTAATCTCTGTTTGCGAAGTATTTCCATGAAGTTCTCGTCTGTAAAGTCATCTTCTGTAATATTCAGAACAAGTATCCTACGCAATACTAACTGTAGAGGCTCTTTATTCTCATCATTTAAATAAATAAGTCCTCGGGTATATTGGTTCCAATGACCTAAACCATAGTATATTGCAAGAACAGCCATTATTGCTTTTGAGAGTGGAATAACAAATCTAATGAAAAAGGCTATATCCGAACAACCATCCATGATAGCAGCTTCATAAAGCTCATCAGGAATAGTAGACTGCAAAAATGTTCTTGTAATAACCACATTAAAAACGCCTACACCCCCAAGTATCCACATCACAGTCCACGTATTATAAAGACCTAGTGATCTAACAAGTAAATAGGTAGGTATTAATCCACCACTAAAATACATAGTAATCATTAGATATACCATAATAGCATTTCTTAGTCTATATCTTTTACGAGATAAAGGATACGCCAGCGTCATAGTGAGAATAATATTAAACAATGTACCTACAACTGTATACATTATTGTGTTCCTGTAACCAATCCATATCTTTGCATTATTAAATATCAGTTGATAACCCTCAAGAGTGATCATTTGTGGCAACAGTATAACTCTCCCTTCATTAACTGCCTGTGGATCCGATATTGATGCAATTAAAATAAAATACAAAGGATATATAGTTACAATTAAAATTATAGTTAGTATACAATTGTTTATTATATTAAAATATGTATCACCTTTCCCCTTAAAAACGAACTTTTTAGTTGACATAATTAATCTACCTCCATTTCTAATTACACTTGACTTTAATCATTTAAACTTTGTAATTACCACAAACTGATATCACTTACAGTTCTCGCTATTTTATTGACTGTTACTAAGAGAATCAGATTAATTATATTATTAAATACTCCAACTGCAGAAGCATAACTAAACTGCGCAGATAACAACCCAATTTTGTATACATACGTTGATATAACTTCCGAAACACCAACATTCAGCTCATTCTGCAGTAAATACGATTTATCGAACCCAACTCCAAATAGTCTCCCCAGACTAAGAATCAACATTATTATTATGGTAGGTAATATACCTGGAATATCTATATGCCTTATTAAATGCCACTTATTTGCTCCATCTACTCTAGCTGATTCGTATAGCGAAGGGTCTATAGATGATAGTGCTGCTACAAATACTATTGCACTCCATCCAGTGCTTTGCCATAGTCCTGAAGCAACATAAATTGTTCTATACCATCGTGGATCTCCCATAAAAAATATGCGTTCATGTCCCAACATTTCAAGGAAGTGGTTAATTACTCCACTGCTTGGTGATAAAAGAATGAATATAATACCGCCAAGTACAACGATTGAAACAAAGTGAGGTGCATAAGTTACTGTCTGCACAAACTTTCTGAATTTTGGATTATTGCTTTGGTTTAACATTAATGCAAGTATTATTGGCAATGGAAAACCCGCCACCAATTGGTATATACTTAAGACTATAGTATTTCTGATTAATTCCCAGAATACATAAGAATTAAAAAATCTTCTAAATTGATAGAATCCTGCCCACTCACTCCCCCATATACCTGAGCCAGGCAAAAATTTTCTAAATGCAATCTGGACACCATACAGAGGAAAATAATCAAAAACAAGTATATGCAATAATGCCGGAAGCACTAAAAGATGCAACTGCCAATTTTCTGTTAAAAGTGATAAAAACTTGTTCTTCTTTTTTAATCCATTAGGAACAACCGCAGATCGGTTACCAAATAATCCCATATGAATGCTCCTTTCGGCTTTTCAGCTTTTTGGCTTTTCAGCTTGGTTAATTACTTCATTTAAACAAATATATAATTCATTTATTTGTTACTATATGCAAAATATGTCTTTTTAACTTTTCCAATGTCTCATCAGTTTTATTGCTATACTTTGCATATCCCGCATCTTCATCATATTCTAGCTTATTCTCGGCTTTTAAATCAATAAAGCTCTCAACATAAGTTTTTAATTGAAGTTCGTTAAAACCATAAACATTTTTTAATGTCTGCAGGTAATTCAATAATTCCATTCCCCGCCGTACTGCCTTTATTCTCAAGCTGACTGTAGGTCCTTTAAGTCCAAATCTGTTCCCAGGATATAGTCCTGCAATATTTTTTGGAACTTCATAATTCATGTCATTTCCAAAATTATTCCAAGGCAGAATTCTCTTAACACCATTTAAATATGTATTAAAAATCCATATACACGGACTAATATTAGACTCATGAACATTATTTAATCCGCCATATACCCAAAACTCTTCTCCAAATTTTCTTTTCCTTTCCTTTGCCTGATTAACCTTATGGGTAAAGGAATTCAGATTTAATGCAGCAATATCCAACACTCCATCCAGATAATCAAATGTATGAAGATACCGTGATATATCTGATCTAAACTTAATGTTATATCCGGAATCCATTTCTTTTTGCGCGTCTTTAAGGATTTGTGCAAAAAACGCTGTTGCTTTAAAATCAGAAGAGAAGACCTGCTCTTCTAAGAGCCACCAAGATGTGCCTTTTCCATCGTTTTTTAAAGCTTCAGCTGGATTCCCTATTTGAGGTTTTGATTTTAGGTAGTCTTTTTGCTTTCTATAGTGCTTGTTATTAGTGTAAAACTGGAATGTCACATCCTGATAGCCCTTTTCATCAAAATGCCTGATAAAATCTTTAATGATACTTTTTATCCCTAAACGGTATTCCGGCAAAAAATCATTCTCTATACCATTAGATTTAAGCTTATATTCATTAATCATCTGGGGATATTCTTTACTTTCAATCTTTACATTAAAATATTTATCTATAGGCATCGGCCAATTTTCATGAAAGGGCATATATAGCTGTTTGATAGGTTCTTTCCTACCCAATATATCTAATAGATAGCTACCATCAAGAAACTTTTCAAAGTGGGCATCCCATTTACTCCAATCAGAAACTCTTGGAGTTCCATTGATAAACTCTATCTTAGGAGCACACCCTTCATGAACTTTACCATATTGGGAATATGGTAGTACGTTAATATTGCAATCATGCATAAAAGCAGTCTTATAGTAATTTTCTTCAACTAAATCATAGTCTTTATCTCCATAGCTTAAACCCATAAATTTATAAACAGGGTTATAACCATTAAGTTCAAAATTAAAATCTGCTTTATTAAGTCTTACGTTTTCAACCTTAATTTCTACAGTCACACTAATAATTTCTTCGCCATCACTAAACTGTACATTAAACAGATGCACTCCATGACATATATTTTCAGGAATTTCCACATCAATAAATATTGCTTGAAATTTTTGATCCAAAATTTTGTTATCCAATGATGGTATTGCAAATTCACACATGTGTTCCATAGGAATTGCAACTTCTGGATACCATGCATTTTGTGATTCTATATACCACACTCTATTAAGAGATACTTTTAAATCTTCTACATTATTAGTTTTTAATTTGAATTTTTTAGCCTCATTGCTTTTGTTTTCAACTAGAAGTTGGAAACCAAGCTTCTCCCCCAATGTTGCCGCTAATCGAACTTTGTCTTCATTAAGATAGTGGCATTTGTACTCTTTTAAATTGCGTGCATTATCTGAAGTATACGCCATCGAGTCTATTTCATGTATATTTCCATTAACAGGATTTGATTTACTAATTTCATCTAGCACATAGACAGCGTAGTTCTTAGCTAAAGCAATCGTACAACCGGTTAGTTTATTATCGAGCTCAATTTTTTCTATAATTGGTCTTTCCACTACACTACTAGTTGTAGCACTAGTATATACCGGCTCAGATTCACGTCCATTATTGGAAACTGTAATTGCAAACTGATATTCCAGATTTGGTTTTAGATGACTAATCTCCGTTGTTATTTTAGAGTTATCTGTCTTAAGTTTGGGAATTTCAACTAAGGGTACTTTGCTCATTTTTTCTTTAGTCGTTTTCTTTTCTGAAATGTACAAGTTAAAAAAACTGTACTCACTTATTGCATTTTTGTTTACTGACCATCTAAGCTCCATTGAAGCATACTCATAACTATCATCATTTTCTAAGCCTTTAGCTTCAAAGAATGTAACTTTTTCAGGCTTTTTATACACAATATCTTCATAATCTATTTCTAATTGTGGAACAAATCCTTTTTTCTCATCTACATTAAAACACTTAAACAGAAAATCTTTTGTATCTGTATACGCCTTCGATTTATTATCAATCATTCCAAATCCAAAGCTTTTGTCATTAATCATTGCATATATCAATTTTGACGGAATATCTATTTTAGCTATTTTTGTATCATTATCGAAATCTACTAACGCATTAAAATGAAAGGAATTACCATTACCCATTATAATATCTGTAAACAGTCTTTCATGTACATACTTTTCCTCCTCGTTGGCATAAACAATAGTAGCATATTGACCGTCCCAGTCTTGTGATATGCTGGTTATTTCAACTTCTTTCGGAGCATCATTGCTAT